>Ga0134128_10000078_pt1 | contig 135757 bp, 101 predicted proteins | sample KB31754_FD_96462 | JGI IMG/M metagenome (GOLD analysis project Ga0134128, IMG submission 96462) | Terrestrial soil microbial communities with excess Nitrogen fertilizer from Kellogg Biological Station, Michigan, USA - KB3-175-4 | ecosystem: Environmental > Terrestrial > Soil > Unclassified ... | reverse complement strand
CGATCGAGAATTTCCGAAAGGTGCGCTTTGGCATCGGCAACATTATAAGACTGCACGGTTTCAGTATGACCAACTCTGTTGGTCAGGTCAATATGGGGAGCTCGTCGCACTCCATCCTCCTTTTGATGCACCTTTTACCGCTTCCTTACGGGATTGTGAAAAAATGCGAAAAACCGTTTTCCGACCATCCTGTTTTCAATTACTTGCGTTGTTGAAAACTCGCGCACGTCACATTTTTTCACAATCCCTTACGGTCGCGGCTCCGTTAGGAGAATCAAGTACATACGGAGATGGTATGAGAAGGCCGGCCCCCCGTTCTGGAGCGCTAAACTCCCAAATAGACGCACTCGATTAGATGCAAAAAAGAGACCGGCGTCTGAAAAAGAATAGCATTGGAAGACTGCGGTGTGTCGCCCAGAAGGGGCAGAGGCAGGAGGTTCCAATGGCAGCAGGACAGAGGCTGACCGTTGGTATAGACCTGGGAGATCGGACGAGCAATTAATTGCATTTTAGATGGAGCGGGAGAAAAGGTCGCCGACGGCAAGGTTCCGGTGCGGGTATACGACGAACAAGTCAAGCGATGGAGGATCGATATGCGGAGACGAAGCAACTAAAGCAGGTCCATGGAGTAGGAACACTGATCGCGCTGACGTTTATCTTAACGATCGAAGACGTGACGCGTTTCAAGCATAGCCAGGACGTGGGGCCATACTTAGGGCTAACGCGAACACTGCGGGACAACGGCGAAAATGAGCCGGAGTTGGGAATCAGCAAGTGTGGCGATGAATTGCTCTGCGACGACTTATTAGTGCAAGGAGCACACTGCATTCTGCGGCAGGCGGTTTAAGCTCTGTGCCGGCGGCGCTGGCCAGGGGCAGTTGCGCTGGCCGAATGCACGAAGTCTTCAACGGCGACAAAGACGGCGTCACGGCGTTTCGCCGCTGCCGAAATGTTAAAATGAGCCACATCCTCAAATGAAAAAAGCGTTTATTACCGGGCTCACTGGCCAGGATGGATCGTATCTCGCCGAATTTCTCCTGGCCCGGGATTACGAGGTTCATGGCCTGAAACGCCGTTCGTCTTCCTTTAATACGGATCGCGTCGATCACTTATACCGCGACTCTCACGAGGCCGGCGCCCGCCTTTTTCTCCATTACGCGGATCTCTCGGATTCCACTTCCCTTTACGGCCTGCTCACCGACATACGTCCGGACGAGGTCTATAACCTGGGGGCCCAGAGTCACGTAAAGGTCAGCTTTGAGACGCCTGATTACACCGCCGATGTGGTGGGAGTGGGAACTCTCCGCCTGCTCGAAGGTATACGCCGTACGGGCCTGCAGTGCCGCTTCTACCAGGCCAGTTCCAGTGAGATGTTCGGCAGCACGCCCCCTCCGCAGAACGAAGTGTCCGCGTTCCACCCTCGCAGTCCATACGCCTGCGCCAAACTTTTCGCCCACTGCGCGACCGTCAACTACCGCGAAAGCTACCGGATGCACGCCTCCTGCGGCATTCTCTTCAACCATGAATCTCCGCGCCGCGGAGAGACGTTCGTTACCCGAAAGATCACGCGCGCGGTCGCTCACATCAAACTCGGCCTGCAGGAAAAGCTCTTCCTCGGCAATCTCGACGCCCAGCGCGACTGGGGTTATGCTCCAGACTATGTCAGAGCCATGTGGCTGATGCTTCAGCAGGATGAGCCCGCCGACTACGTCATCGGCACCGGAGAGATGCACAGTGTCCGGGAATTTGTGGAGCACGCGTTTGCCGCGGCGGATCTCGACTGGCACGAATTCGTATCCATCGATCCGCGCTATTACCGGCCCGCCGAGGTCGACGCCCTGCAGGCGGATTTCTCCAAGGCCCGCGAGGCGTTCGGGTGGGAGCCGTCCGTCCGGTTTTCCGAACTCGTCCGTTTGATGGTGCAATCCGATCTCGACGCGCTCCGCCGGACTCTCGCAGGCGGCCGCGAGGCGGTGCGCATGCTCGGGGAAGGGGCGTAATGCTGGATCTCACCGGAAAGCGCATTCTTTTGACCGGCGGCGGCGGGTTCCTCGGCTCCCATTTGCATGAAGCACTGCGAAAGTCAGGCGCCGGCCACATCTCCGCCCCTCGCCGCAAGGAATTCGATTTGACGCAGGCAGGCGATATCCATCGGCTGTTCGACACCGTCCGGCCGGAGGTTCTGATCCACGCCGCGGCTGTCGTTGGCGGCATAGGCGCCAACATGGTCGAGCCGGGGCGCTTTTTTTACGAGAACGCGATCATGGGTATCCAACTGATCGAAGCCGCCCGGCGGTACTCAGTGGAGAAAACGGTAGTCATCGGAACTATCTGCGCATACCCGAAATTCACACCCGTGCCGTTTTCAGAAGCCGCCCTTTGGGACGGTTACCCCGAGGAGACGAACGCGCCTTACGGCATCGCCAAGAAAGCGCTTCTGGTGCAGTGCCAGGCGTACCGGCAACAGTACGGAATGAATGCGATCTTTCTGTTGCCGGTGAATCTCTACGGCCCCAGAGACAACTTCGACCCGCGCACCTCTCACGTTATTCCCGCATTGATTCGCAAGTGTTTTGAAGCCCGCGCGGCTGGAGACCGCGAGCTGGTTGTATGGGGAGACGGAACACCCACGCGCGAGTTCCTGTACGTCAACGAGGCTGCCCGGGGCATCGTTCTCGCAACCCAAAACTACAATAAGCCGGAGCCCGTAAACCTCGGCAGCGGACAGGAGATTCCAATCCGCGAACTGGCCGCAGTCATCGCCCGCCGCACAGGTTTCGACGGCGAGATCCGCTGGGATGTCTCCAAGCCGAACGGACAGCCCAGGCGCTGTTTGGATACCCGCTTGGCGGAGCGCGAATTCGGGTTCCGCTCCGAAATGCCTCTCGAGGAGGGCCTCGCGGCAACAATCGAGTGGTACCGCCGGCATGGCGCGGCGGAGACGGCCGCCCAGCTTACTGAATAACAGCCACGGAATTCAGGCTCGGCATTGGCGGCGTTGACCAGGAGGCAACTGCGCGGCGGAATGCACGAAATCCGTGATGGCAACGATCACGGCGTCGCGCTCCGCTTCGGTCATCTCCGGGAATACCGGCAAGCTGACGACCTCTTCGGAGAGCGCCTCGGCCACGGGTAACTTCGGATGCGGCCCGCTGCTTTGAAAGCACTCCTGCGCGTGCAGGGGAACGGGATAGTAGATCTCCGAAGCGATCTCTCGCTCCTGAAGCCAGCGGCGTAGCGAATCCCGCGGCGGTTCGGCCCATTGCCACGCACGGCCCCGCTTCACTCGCAGGGTGTACTGGTTGGCGATGTGCGTACGGTCCGGATGCACCGCCGGGAAAGAAATATCGACCACTTCCCCGCCCCGAACGTCCGCCAACTTTTGGTTATACGCGCAAAAGTTACGCTGCCGCGCGGCGGTGTACTCGGCGAGGCGCGGCAGTTTGACGCGCAAGAAAGCCGCTTGCAAGGCGTCGAGCCGGAAGTTACCTCCGACGACGCTATGAAAGTAGCGCGGATGGGCGCCATGATTGCGCAGCAGCCGTGCCTTATCGGCGAGCGCAGCGTCATTGGTCACCAGCAGCCCGGCGTCGCCCAAGGCTCCGAGGTTCTTGCTGGGAAAGAAGCTGACCGTACCGAACTCTCCGAAAGAGCCCGCCGGCTGCCCGCGATATTCGGCGCCGAACGCCTGCGCGGCGTCTTCGATGACGGCGATGCCGTGCTTCCGCGCGAGGTCCACGATCGCCTGCGTGTCGGCGGGCTGGCCGAAAAGGTGCACGGGAATGATGCCTCTGGTGCGTGGCGTAATCAAAGGCTCGATTTTGGCAGTATCGATGTTGAAGCACACGGGGCAAGAATCTGCGAAGACCGGCTTGGCCCCGACGCGAGCCACACAACCAGCGGTCGCGAAAAAGGTGAATGAGGGACAGATCACCTCATCGCCCGGCCCGATTCCGAGGGCCATAAGCGCGACCAGGATGGCGTCCGTGCCGGAGGTCATCCCGATGGCGAAACGCGTACCGGCGACGGCTGCCGCCGCAGTTTCGAATTCTTCGACTTCGCGGCCGCCAATGAACTGTCCGGAATGCAGGACACGGCGGAACGCATCCGCTAACTCGTCCTCGAGCGGCTGATTCTGCCGCCGAACATCCAGCAAGGGAACGTTCATGGAAAGAATAGGATAGCAGCCATAAGCGCGCCCGCACTACACTGGAGAATAAACATGCCAAGAGCACTGATCACAGGGATCACGGGACAGGATGGCTCCTATCTTTCCGAACTCCTCCTCTCAAAGGGATATGACGTCCACGGGATCGTTCGCCGGGTGGCTTTGGAAGATCCGGAGAACCGTCTGCGCCGTTTGGAACCTGTGCGAACCTCCCTGCACCTGCATGCAGCGTCACTGGAGAGCTACGCCAGCCTGCACCAGGTTGTCGAACGGGTACGTCCCGACGAGTGCTACCACCTGGCAGCGCAAAGCTTTGTCAGTTATTCCTTCGACGATGAATTTTCCACGCTTCAGACCAACATCAACGGCACGCACTACCTGCTTGCGGTGCTGAAGAACCTGGCGCCGGGGTGCCGGTTCTATTTCGCCGGATCGAGCGAGATGTTCGGCAAGGCCGATGAAGTGCCGCAGCGGGAATCGACGCGCTTTCATCCGCGTTCGACGTATGGCATCAGCAAGGTCGCGGGCTTTGACTTGACACGCAACTACCGGGAAGCGTATCAAATGCACGCATCGAGCGGCATTCTGTTCAACCACGAGTCGCCGCGGCGGGGTTTTGAATTCGTAACCCGGAAGATCACCGCCGGCGTGGCCCGAATCCTTGCGGGCAAAGCCAGCAAACTGCCTCTCGGCAACCTGGATGCGAAGCGCGATTGGGGGCATGCCCGCGAGTACGTGGAAGCCATGTGGCTCATGCTACAGCGGCCGTCGCCGGACGATTACGTCGTGGCCACCGGCGAGACGCATTCGGTGCGGGAGTTCGTAGAAATTGCATTCGGCCATGTGGGGTTGGACTACAGGAAGCACGTGACGATCGACAAAGAGCTGTACCGTCCGTCGGAAGTGAATGTTCTGCAAGGCGACGCGACACGGGCGCACGAGATTCTGGGGTGGCGCCACAAGACCGGGTTTGAGGATCTTGTCCGCGAGATGGTGGAGAACGACTGCCGAGCCTATGGGATGGCTATTCCTGCCTGACGATCGGCATCCGCCACCCGGTTCCGAATGCGCGTGAGGTGACCTTCAGCACCGGCGCCGCCTGCTTGCGTTTAAACTCCGCCATGCGCACCATGCGCAAAACGCGGCGCACAACAGATTCTTCGAAGCCACGGGCGACGATCTCTTCGGCGGACTTGCTTTGCTCAACGTGCAATTCCAGTATCTGGTCGAGAACATCGTAGGGCGGAAGGGTATCCTGGTCCGTCTGATCGGGGCGCAACTCCGCCGAGGGGGGTTTGCTGATAGTAGCCTCCGGGATCTCGGGAGTGCTGCGGTTGCGCCAGCGGGCGACGCGATAAACCATGGTTTTCGGCAGATCGGCAATAACGGCGAGGCCGCCATTCATATCGCCGTAAAGGGTGCAGTAGCCGACCGCCATCTCCGACTTATTGCCGGTAGTGAGCAGCAGCGAACCATACTTGTTGGAGAGGGCCATGAGCAGGTTCCCGCGAATGCGCGACTGTATGTTCTCCTCGGTGACGTCGGGGGAAAAGGACTTAAAGGCATCGGCGAGCACGCTCTGGTAGGTGGACATGATCTCCGAAATCGGGAGGGTGAGCGTTTGGATGCCGAGACGACGCGCCAGTTCCAGGGAATCGTCGACGCTGCCCCTACTGGAATATTGCGAGGGCATGAGGACTCCGAGCACGTTTTCCGGGCCCATCGCCGTGGCGGCGATCGTAGCCGTGAGGGCGGAATCGATACCGCCGGAAAGCCCGAGAAGCACCTTGGTGAAACGCGTCTTTCGGGCGTAGTCGCGCACGCCTAATACGAGCGCGTTCCAGATTTCGGCTTCGGGGGTGAAATCGCCGGGGGAGATCGCACCCTGAGAGTTTGCTATATCGACGACGATGAGATCCTCGGCAAAATCTTTAGCGCGAGCGAATTGGCGCCCTTGAGCGTCGAATGCGCCGCTGTGTCCGTCCCAGATGACGTCGTCATTGCCGCCCACCTGGTTGACCCAGACCAGGGGCAGAGCGTACTTCTTGGCCATCTGTGCCAGCATGCGTTCGCGCAGCGGCTCCTTGCCGACGGTAAAGGGGGAGGCGGAGAGATTCACAATTGCCTGGGCGCCACGCCGCGTGAGCACTTCGACAGGATCGTGATGGTAGCGGCGACGCTGCCAGAAGTCGCGGTCGTTCCAGACGTCTTCGCAGATGCTGATACCGAGCTTTGTCCCTTTGAAGTCGAGTACGCCGGGTTCTTGCGCGGGTTCAAAGTAGCGGTCCTCATCAAAGACATCGTAGGTGGGGAGGAGGGTCTTGTGGAAGAGCGGCCCGACTTTTCCGTCCTGCAGGAAAGCGGCACTATTGAAGAGCGGGCGGCCCATATCGGACGGGTTTTTGGTGGCGATACCGACGAGCAGCGGCGGCGCGCTTTTGAGGTCTACAGCGATCCGGGTGAGAGTGTCCCAGCCATGACGGATGAAGCCCTCGCTCATCAGGAGGTCGCGCGGGAGATAGCCCATGAGGGCGAGTTCAGGTGTGACGGCAAGGTCAGCTCCGAGGCTTTGGGCCTCCCGGGCGGCGCGCACGATGAGAGCGGCGTTGCCGTGAATGTCACCGGCAGTCGGGTTGAGTTGGAGAAGCGCGATCCGCAAGCATCAGTTTAACGCGGGCAATCCGCTTTCGCGTGAGTACGACCCGATCTTCTCCTCCGGCGCGGCACCGCAAGACAACGCAGTTGGCGTACAGCATCGAATTTGGTGAAAATGAAACTTACCTCCTACCAAAGGTCGGCCGCCATTCGATGAGTACCAAAGTTTCGTTTTTGACCACGACCGGGGTCAATGTCGGGGACGAGTTCATCCGTGAAGGGATCCGTTCGGTGCTGGATCGCAGCGGCATTCCCTACCAGCCTTTTTATGTGAATAAGCACAATGCGACATCGCTGTGGACCGCGTGTGAAGATGAGCCGGCGTCCGTTTCCGATAAGTATTGGGATGCGGATGTTTTCATGCAAGCAGGGGCTCCCGTTTACTGGTACCACTCGAATGGCGGTTCGACCTCTTTGACGAGCGATTGGCACGAGTGGATGTGGAACGAGCGAATTCTCAAGCAATCCGATGAGCCTGCTCCGCGCTTCGTAAATCTGGGCGCCGGAAGTTGCCAACCGTGGGGGGACGACGGCAGCGCCTTCATTGCAGACCCGGGTTGCGCCGGCTTTGCGCGGCGCGCAGGGGCAAGAGCCGACCTGACGACAGTGAGGGACCCGGTGAGTGGACGAATCCTGGACGCCCTTGGAATACCTCACGAAACGCTGCCTTGTCCGGCATTTCTGGCGGCGATGAGACATGGCCCCGCCAGGCTGCCGTTCGGCGCGATCGGCGTAAACCTCATGCCGCTCGCCGGCCACTACGCCCTGGACAGTGCGTTCAATGGTCCCGATTGGCTGGTGAAGTGTTATCTGCTGCTGAGCCGCTTGCGGAAGCTGTCGCCTTTACTTTTTATTGCACACGATCTGCCGGAGCGGAGTTTCCTTTCGCAATTCGCGGCCGCGGGCGAGCGTGTTTTTTGGAGTGCGAATTGGCGCGATTATCTAGACGTCTACGCCGGTTGTTCCCTGGTAATTGCGAACCGCGTTCATGGCGCCGTATGCGCCGCTGGATTCGGAGTGCCGTCGATGATCATCGGCAATGATACGCGTGCATCTATCGGTGAATTTATCGGCCTTCCCATATATCGAGGCGCCCGATGCGATCCCGAAGAAGCCGGCGATACGGCAGCGGCGCTTCTACGCAATCGCTGTGCGGAAATGGAGCGATTGCGGAGCCTGCGGGAAACAACCCTGGAGCAGTATACAGCTCTCGTGTCTCCCATCTTGCAGGAAGCCGCGAGCCGGCAGCCATCTCGCGGCGCATCGCCTTCGGCTCAAGGCCGTTTCGCGGCTCGCGTAGAGTTCCGGCAGAAGAATGGGCTTGCCGATCCTTTTATTCGGGAGTTCTCGGCCGCACTCGAGAACTTCGCACTCCGGCATGGCATCCCCGCACTCCAGGACGAATCCACGGATTGGGCCTGCGCGTGGTTATGGATGAGTGGGTTACGGGCTCTCGATTGGCGGGGCTTGCGGACTGCCATCTTCAACAGCGGCACACACCCGCTGCCCTGTTTTCTCGCTGCGCTGGGAGCGCCGGTGACGTTGCTCGATGCCAGCCAAGAATTTATCCCGCAATGGGAGGCATGGCGTCAGAAGGGTTTTGACATATCGTGGCGGCCCTGTGGCGTCGAAGCAACTTCGGTTCCGGGCGGCAGCGCGGATGTAGTTATCGCGTTTTCCACGGGGCTTCTAGAGCTTGCGGATTTCATGAACGAGGCCGATCGAATTCTACGGCCCGGCGGACTGCTGGGTTTATCGTTCGCGCAGGCCGCATCAGCGGGTCCTCGCTTTGGGATCGGCGAATTGCAAAGTTGGGCCAATTCGACGAAATCCTTTACTGACATCGATTGGCCTAGCAGTACGCTCAGTCGCGGTCTCGGCGAATCACCCGGGGCGGCACTGCTACAAAAAACAACCGCCGGGATCGAGCGGTTGCCGCGCTTTACCACCGAATCGCGGTACCACAGTACACAAACCCAGCAGCGATTGGACGACCTGTTGTCTTTACGCAATGCCCTTCAGACGTACCGGAATGCCTGGGGAGTTTATCCGATCAGCAGCAGTGGGTGGGACGGGCTGCATTCGGAATGGGGCCTTTCCACCGCGGAATGGATTCCCGGCCTTGTGCCGGAATTTCTTTCCTCCCTTCCGCGCGACCCGGCGCGTACCGCGGACCCGAGGCGCCAATATCTCTATCGCTCCGACGGTAGCAATTTTAAGCTGCTTTGCCATGGAGCGCCGGATTACGAGACGATCGGCAGTATCCGGCCCGATATGCTCGATCCGGTACGGCCCGGCTGGGCGTATGGCTTCTGGAGTGACGCTGCCGCACGCTGGTGAAACTCGGGGGCTACTTTCGCGCCAATTTGGGTTTGAGGGAGCCGCACCGCCTCAATGCAAGCTGGCGCTTTATGTCAAGATTTTCCGATTGTAGACGCATGGCGAGGTCCGAAGCATTCTTGACCTGTTTTTCGAGCTCGATCGTGTGTAACGTCAGTTCTTCCACTTTTGCTAGCAACTTCGCGTCCATATCGCCAAGGCTGACACCCTGCTGTTCCACTTCCACTTTTGACGGGATACCCGGCAAATGGTGCTCCCGACGTATGTATAGCTCGAGGTCGGTCAATGGCATCGGTCTATAGTCCTTATCGAAGACATAGTCGGACCATCCGACGTTCGTGACAATCACCTGTTTTGCTCCGACAGTGCCATTGACAGAGAGCAGGTACTGGGGCGCTGTGGTCCCTATCCCAATATGTCCGTTCTGATCGATACGCAGGGCCTCGGAGCGCGATGCCGATCCATTTGGAGTCACCTGGAAGGTCAGATACGATCCCTGTGCCAGACCGGGCGTCCATGCCTGTGAAGAATACCCCGAGAGGGCAATGCTATTCCGGTAGGTGCCGTCATTTTCACCAAAGACGAATACTCCCAAACGTTGATCCGCCGCCGTCGGAGGGCTCGTGAGTTCCGTATAAATCACACCGCCAGATGATGCCGATGGAGGCGACGAATTTGTAATTAGCAGCGTGGTTGTGGACGGTGACGCTACATGTATGGGCGCTAACGGGTTCGCGGTTCCGATTCCGATAAAGCCGCCATTGTAGTACAGCGGACCGGCGGGACCGCCCGTCCACTGCGCGAATACCGGCCGTCCCGTCGAACATGCACCCGCGATGAATAACGTTATTACCCGGAAGCTGCGTATCTGACTCATGCTTTCTCCCTTCTGTTACCGGACTTCCGATCAGTTTCCCGGAATAGTGGATGCCGTGAATGTGATCGGAGAGACCCCCGCCGTACACATGAAGCCTGGCCCCAACGTAATGGTCTGGCCGGATAGCAGAGTCACGTTGGCCGATCCGCCAACCGTGAAGTTAGTATCGGCTCTGATCGACGCCGCAGCTTTATACGAAGTGTTTCCCGAGAGAATCGTCATGTTGCTCAAGTACAGAGTGCCGGGTGCGACGCTTACGAGGGCCGAAGCCATGAGCGCGGGCAATGCCTGGCTGTTCGCCGAAATCGTGACGGTTTGAGGAACAGGAACGTCCGCGGGGGCGGTGTATAGTCCGGTTCCGGAAATGGTCCCCAGTTGAGGACTGATAGACCAGGTAATCGCGGTGTCCGATAAACCTGTGGCGGTTGCGGTGAATTGTTGGGTTTCTCCCGGCGCCACTATGAGGCTGAGTGGGTACAAAGATATGGCGGCTGGCCCAATTACATTCAAGTAAGTGCTTACCGCGTGAGTCACCGCATTGCCGACGGCCGAGATGGTGAGTGTGTAGGCGCCGGTAGGCGTCGAAGAGGCAGTACTTACAGTTATAGTAACGGCGCCCCCGCCGGTCAGCGACAATGGGTTGCATGTGGCCGATGCGCCTGAAGGCAGCCCGGAGACGTTGACCGACAGTGCCCCGGCGAAGCCGTTGAGCGCCGTCACGGTGAATGTGTACAGCGCCGAATTACCCGCCGGTACAGTTTGTCCCGATGTGACAGTTACACTGAAGTCCGGCGCCCCAGTGGGCAATTTGCTGATGAACCCTGTCAGCGCAGCCAGCCTTGCACTTTGAATCGCTTGCGTAAGCGGGAAATCGTACGACTGGGTTTCACCCGCGATATAGAGGTAGGCCGCGCCGTCAAGTGCCACGGCGTAAGCCGCATCCATCCCGCCTCCGCCGAAGTAAGTGCTCGATAGAAGACTATTACCGGCGGGGGATAGCTTCACGGCATAGGAATCGTACTCGCCAGCCAGGGACGCTTGAATTGCCTGAAAGACCGGGAAATCTGCCGACGCCGTAAAGCCGGCTACATAAGCGTCGCCCCATGCGTCCACGGCCACTGCCGTGGCGTTATCGACGCTGCTGGAGCCTCCGATGTACGTACTGTAAACGAGGCCCGTCCCCGCTGCGTTCAATTTGGCCACAAAAGCGTCAGAGCCCCCATTGAGCGTACTTTGGAACGGGTTGGCCCGCGGGAAATCGGCCGAACCGGTGGTTCCCACCACGTAAGCGTTCCCGTCCGAGTCTATGGCGATACCGGCCGCGGCCTCCGGGAAGGATGAGTTTCCACCACTACCGCCCAAGTAAGTACAGTAGAGAAGCGAATTACCGGAAGGGCTTAGCTTGCCTATGAAGGCGTCCTCACCGCCGTTGAGTTTAGGTTGAAACGCTGAGGCTACCGGAAGGTCCGGCGACCATGTGCTACCGGCAATATATGCGCTGCCGGCAGCATCGACGGCAATGGCAGTGGCACTGTCGTTTGCGGATCCGCCGAGAAAGGTACTGTAGACGAGCGTCCCGGTTGGGCTGAAGCGGGATACAAAGGCGTTGCGACTTCCGGCGAGATTTCTCTGAAGCGCGTTCACTGTCGGAAAGGTGCGCGAGGTGGTATCGCCGGCAATGTAGATATTGCCGGCCGCATCGAGAGAAACCGCATTGGCCTCATCGGCTCCGCTCCCTCCCAGCAGGGTGCTGAAGACAAGATTTGTGCCTGCCGGACCGATCTTCGCGACAAAGGCGTTACGGGACCCGAGCAGCCTCGTCTGAACGGCCGAAGCAACCGGAAAATTGGCCGAGGAGGACCATCCGGCGATCACTACATTTCCCGAGCTATCCGCTGCCACTCCCGTCGACTGATCTGTACCGCTGCCGCCCAGGTAAGTGACGTAGGCGAACGCAGTCCCCGCGGCATTCGCTTTCGCGATGAACGCGTCGACACCGCTTGTGCCCCCGATGTTCATGCCTCCTTCGGGGAATGTGGTGGATTCCGTCCAACCGGTGATGTACAGATTGCCGAAAGTGTCTACGCTCAAACCGGTTACCGCATCGCTGCCGCGGCCGCCGAGGTAGCTGCTGTACTGGACAGTGGGATCGATGGTCAGCGGCCGGCCGCGGTCACGGCCTTCGATCCGAAAGCCCGCAGCATGCCGCCCTGCCACGATATAAGCGCTGTGCACATCGCGTGGCGCCGCGCCGGACGCCTCGAAACTTCGCGGCTGTAAATGGCGGAAAACGCCGGCGGGAGTCTCAACGCGGAGCGCTCCGCCGACCTCTATCGCGAGTTCCTCGCCCCCCTCAAAATCGATTTGAATCACTCCCGAATCCGCGCCGGAGGCCACGACAAAGGAATATTCCAGCGTTCCCCGATCGCCGGAATAAATCACATCGATGCCCGGGTATACGCCGCGCATTTCGATCCGCGAGAAGGCGGCGCCGTCAGTTGCCCATCGAGAGGGAGCATCGCCAATGAGATAGGTAATTCGAGTATCGAGCCGATCAAGCCCCACGATTTCGGGATGCGGGTCCGCGCCTGCCAGACGCATGCGGACGTCACGGCCGCCGCTGCGAAACACAACGCCATCTTTCATCAGCAGAGCCGTATAACCGTGGCACCTGGCTACGAATTGCACCTGCGCGGCGAACTGGCCGGCGTTGGCTTCGAACAGTGTCGGCAGGGCCAACGGCTGCCTGCCCGCGGCCTGCGCGGTGAAGGCGATCCCAAGTACGATCCAACCGAATCCATGCAAATCGGCGTACCTCCTGGAAGAGATATCGGCTGAACCCGCAAAAATCTTCATACCGCCCGTTGATGAGAGCCTCTCGAAGCGAAAACGCCCATTGATGTTATACTTAGGGATCCTCGCTCCAGCAGCCGACGCGCGCACCCGGGATGTGATTTCGTATATGTGGGATGGCGACAAATTTTTTGCAGTCTGGAATCTAGTACAGAAGGATTTTCGGATCCGCTACCGCAACATGTCGCTGGGGGTCCTCTGGTCTCTGCTGAATCCTTTGGTGATGATGGCGGTATTGACCTTTGTTTTCACGAAGATCTTCCCCAACAACTCCACGCCCGATTTCGGTTTGTTCGTTCTCTGTGGAATCATCCCCTACACGTTTTTCAGCGTGGCATGGGTGTCCGGGACAACTTCGCTGGTGGACAGCGCCGGACTGATCAAGCGCGTCCCGGTGCCGCGGGAAATCATTCCCCTGGCGTCGGTGCTGTCTAACTGCCTCCACTTGTTCATCCAGTTAGGTTTATTGCTCGTGATCGCGCTACTTTTCGGGAAGCCGCCGAACTGGCATTGGTTTTGGCTGCCTCTTCTTTGGCTCATGGAGATTGTGTTTGTCTGCGGATTGTCCCTGGTCAGCGCTGCCCTGAACGTTTATGTTCGCGATATGCGATATATCGTGGAATCGGTAAATACGGTTCTCTTCTGGCTGGTGCCGATCTTCTATTCGTTTACCGTGATTCCCGCCCAATACCGGGAAATCTACCAGTTCAACCCCGTGGCGGCCCTGATTCTGTGCCTGCGGGATGTGCTCCTAGAAGCAAGATCCCCCGCGCTCGGTACCATGGTTAAGCTGAGTTTTAGTTCGGCGTTCATGTTCTTCGCCGGTTGGATGGTATTCAACCGTTTGAAGCAACATTTTTACGATCACCTGTAAGATATGCCAGTTATCGAACTACGCGGCGTTTCCAAGACGTTCACCCGCCACCAGGGTCAAATGCTGTTGCGGAATTGCATCCAGCAGTGGCTTAAGCCAACGCCTCGCGAGCGCTTTTATGCTCTGAAAAATGTTTCGTTCCGTCTTGAAAAGGGAGAGAGCCTGGCGGTAATTGGGCCGAATGGCGCTGGCAAGAGTACGCTTCTGGGGTTGGTAGCGGGCCTGGCGAAGCCTGCCGAGGGGCGTATTGAAGTAACTGGCCGCGTTGCGGCCCTGCTGGAACTTGGTGCGGGCTTTCATGGCGACCTCACGGGCAAGGAGAATGTGTGGCTGAACGCCGCACTTATTGGCCTCAGCCGCAAGCGGACGGGCGAGGTTTTCGAGGAGATCGCCGAATTTTCGGGGATCGGCGAATTCATGGCGGAACCGCTCCGGACATATTCCACAGGAATGGTCATGCGGCTGGCATTCTCCGTGGCCGTGCACCTGGATCCGGATATCCTGTTGGTGGACGAGGTGCTGGCGGTAGGCGACCAGGCGTTCCAGGCCAAATGCATCGATAAGATTCGCGCATTCCGGCGGGCGGGAAAGACACTGCTCTGTGTTTCGCACGCCGCCGGCATGGTACAGCAACTCTGCGATCGGGCGATCTGGCTGGATCACGGAGAATTGATCATGTCCGGATCCGTTTTCGAAGTCGCGGAAGCTTTCGCCGGGCGCTCGGCGGCAGCACGCTGACGGCGCTACGCAGCCCAAAGCCGGAGCAAACAAGCCCGTTCGGTATCATGAAAATTGGCTAGCGCACTAACTCCGAACACGTCGAACGCGCTTGCGGGAAGAGGAACGCGTATCCTTGTCCTGCACACCGGCGGCCTCGGCGACCTGGTACTTGCATCGGAATTGATTCTTAGCATCAAGGAATTCTGCCCGGCGGCTCACGTTACACTTGTCTGTAAGAGTTCGATCTGCGGGGTAGCCGAGCTTTACCCCATCCCTCCCGATTCAGTCATGGGTTTGGATTTCGATCCGGCTGCGTGGAATGCCCCTTCGGACGATCTGCTTTCCTTATTGCGTCCGGTCATTGCCGATCTTGCCGCCTGCCGCGCCGACGTCTTTATCGACGCTACGTTGCAACCCTCTTGGTTTGGCTGGGTCGCAGCCGCCGGCGCGCAAGCGGTGAGTTCGTGCTGTTGTACGGCCGTAGCGAAACCCGATTTCTTCATTTCCGCTATCCTGAAAGGCCTTGGAGTTGCTTTCCGAAACATGGAGAACCTCCACCTCGATCCCGATACACATGAACGGGATCGTTACCGGTCCTTTCTGAAGTGGTTGCACGTCGAGCCGCAGCCGGTGTTCCCTTGGCCGATAGCCGGCCATTTTGTAGAGCGGGGACGGCAGATGCTCGCGGAAGTTGGGTTTCAAAATCGCGAATACCTGATTTGTTTCCCCGGCGGTTCGGCCGGCGCGCCGGCGAAACGATGGCCTTTGAAGGACTTCGGGACTGTGCTCGAACGCGTTTCCCGGCGGATCGGTATCGTGCTGATCGGCGAGACCAGAGAGCACGGCCAGCTACAGGAGTTAGGCGGGACCTTGCAGAACTGCGGCGCCGACGTTCGCGTGGTTGCCGGGGGCCGCGACGACATTCCGTTAGTCGGGGCACTTCTACACGGCGCTCGCGCCTACCTCGGGAACGACACCGGCCCGCTGCACCTGGCGTCCGCATATGGCATCCCGGGGATTGCCATATACGGCGGCGGACACTGGCCCTCGTATGCGCCATGGGGTGAAGGCTCTGTCGGATTCGTCAATCCCCTGCCATGCTTCGGTTGCGGCTGGGATTGTCTGTTTGACCATGGCTTGTGCGTTGAAGCCGTTCCCGCGGAAACGGTCGCGGACGCGCTCGACGTTATTCTGTCCGAAGGCGGCAGCAAGCCGCAAGTTCGGGCTCTTGACAATGTGAGTTCCGCGGAGAAATCGCTCATCGCGCGAGTTGCACCGCGGTACCAGGCCGCCCAGCAGGACCGAGCAGCCCGCTGGACCTGTATGATTCAGCAGAATGCCGCACTTGAAGAAGCGGATCGCATGACGTCCGAAGCTCTGCGTGAAGCTGCGATTCGCGAGGAGGGTGAACGCGAACTGACGGCGGCGATCTCGCATCGCGATGACCGCATCGCCGAACTCCAGCGCGCCGCCGACGAACGTTTGCTCGCTCTTGAACAGGCCGAAAAGACCAGCACTGGAATTGTTGCTGAAGCACAGCGCCGCGCCATCGATATCGAGCGCTTGACCGCCTGGATTCAGGAACGCGATGCCCGCATCGCCGAACTCCAGCGCGCCGCCGACGAACGCTTGCTCGCTCTTGAAGCGGCCGAAAAGACCAGCACTGGAATGATTGCTGAGGCACAGCGCCGCACTTCGGAAATCGAGCGCTTGACCGGCTGGATTCAGGAACGTGATGACCGCATCGCCGGACTCCAGCGCGCCGACGACGAACGCTTGCTCGCTCTTGAAGCGGCCGAAAAGGCCAGCACTGGAATGATTGCTGAAGCACAGCGCCGCACTTCGGAAATCGAGCGCTTGACCGCCTGGATTCAGGAACGCGATGCCCGCATCGCCTCACTCGGACACACGCTCCAGGACCTGCAAGGTCAGTTCGATACCCTCTCCCGCGAAATGGAAGTCTTGCGATCGCAACTCCACACGGCGGAAGGGCAACGTCTCAAACTACATCAGGCCTTGTTTGCCGTGGAACGCGACAAGCTGTTATACTTTTTGATTCACCGCATCAAGAAGCTCCCAGTTGTTACTCTCGATCCGAGATGAGGCTCGCTGTTAACCTCCGCCAGTTCTTTCAGGGAAAAATCGGCGGCATGGAAAACTATGTACGCCATGTAATTGGCGGGATAGCCGATCGCCCCGATATCTTTCCGGAACTTACGATTTTCGTAGTCGGCTCCGAGATCCCGCACGTTCGGCAATTTGCGCCTCGCGCGCGGGTCATCGGTGTCTCAGCCGCGAATGCCGTCGCTGAAATCGAACAAGCGCTGAACGCCGAACCGTACGATGTTTTGTTTTGCCCCTTACTCGTATTGGAGCCTCTGCAGTCGAAGATACCCTCGGCAGTAACTATCCCCGACTTACAGCACGAATACTTTCCCGAGTTCTTTAACAGTGACGTGCTTGCGTGGCGAAAACGCAATTACCGTCCTTCGGTGCATCTTGCCGATGCCATATTTACGCTTTCCGAGTATTCGAAGGCGACACTTGTCGAAAAATTGGGGGCGGAAGCGTCCAAAGTCAGCGTGATCGATCTCGATGTCGACCCCGAATTCCGTGAGCCCTCCAGCCCGGCGGCAGCACAGGCATTCCAAAAACTGAACTTGCCGCCGAAGTACATCTACTATCCCGCGAATTACTGGCCGCACAAGAACCACGCCAACCTGCTGCGCGCCGTCGACATTTTGAGAAAAGGAGGCCACCCGGATATTTCTCTCGTTTTGACGGGTTCGCGGAACGGAGCCGCGGAGATTCAGCGGCAGGCTGCAAAACTCGGCCTGCAACGACACGTGAGATTGCTCGATTATCAGCCCCGGGATGTAATCGCGGAAATATACCGGCATGCCCGCGTCTTGGCTTTCATCTCCCGTTTTGAAGGCTTCGGCATTCCTATTCTCGAGGCGTTTCATTCCGGCTGCCCGGTAGTATGCTCGGCTTCCTGCAGTTGCCCTGAGATTGCGGGCGACGCCGCCCTACTGGTGGACGAAACGGAACCCGCTGTTATCGCCGGCGCCGTAGCACGCGTGCTGGAAGACGCCGCTCTGGCGCGGGAACTTAAAACAAAAGGCGCCGTCCGGGCACAGCATTATTCCTGGAGCTCCGCTCTGGATGTAACCATCGAACGGCTGCTTTCAGTGCCGGATGCGCATCCCAGGCGATGCGCCATTTCCGTCGACAGTTGGCCGGTCGTAAGCATAACCACGCCGTCATACAATATGGCGCGCTTTCTGGAAGAGACGATCCAAAGCGTCCTCGCGCAGGACTATCCGCATATCGAATACCTTGTAATGGACGGCGGCTCCAAAGACGGCACTCTCAGTATTCTCGAAAAGTATAATGACCGCCTGCGGTATGTCTCGCAACCGGACGGAGGACAGGCAGAGGCCATCAATCGCGGGTGCGCATCCACCAGCGGCCCTATTTTCACGTTTCTGAATGCCGATGATACATACCTTCCCGGCGCCGTCGCAACTGCTGTCCGGGCTCTCCGAAATAACCCGTATGCCGGAATGATCTACGGAAATGCGCAGTATGTCAACGAGGCCGGCCAATTCATCGGCGACTACCCTACGCACTCCCCCGATCTGGCCCTCCTCAACCGGAACTGCTATATCTGCCAGCCGGCTTCCTTTATGTGGCGGCATGCCTTCGAAGAGGCGGGCTGGATGAATGCCGGTCAGCATTTCGTTCTCGATTACGATCTCTGGATGCGAATGGCGAAAGTCTTCCCGATGGTGAAGATTGACGAATACCTGGCAACTTCACGGATGTATGGCGCTAACAAGACGATCGGCCAGCGAGATCGCGTGTATCGTGAGATCCTTCAATCCGTGAAAGCGCACTTCGGCTACGTTCCCTTCGACTGGACCTTCGGCTACGCGTGTTATCTCGCCGACCGGAAGGACCAGTTCTTCGAGCAAACCGAACCCTCACGCATCAAGTATTTCCTGAGCTTACTCCTTGGCATCTATTACAACCCCGGCAAACTGCGCCGATATGTGAACGAGTGGGCCGGGGCATCGGCGGTCGAGCGGCCATTTCGCGGCCGCTGGGCCGATGGTTGGATCTCGGAACGGTTTCAGGAGAAGTACGAAGTTCCTAAATCTTCCAAAACGATCGTCGTTGAAGGGAAGCATTGGGGAACTTTTTCGAGGCCGTTGGTTTTAGCCGTTCATCTGAACCGTAAACTGCTGGGAACCGCTAAGTTGGAGCATGCCGGCCCTTTTCGCGTCGAATTCGCCACTCCACCGGAATCCCGCCGGAAAGCGGCGATCGTCGATATTGCTGCGGACCAGACTTTTCGTCCCACCAATGGGGATCTCCGGCGGTTATCCTGTATTATTGATACCATCCGTTTCGAAAGCTGAGTAGCGAATGCCTGCCCCACTGGTTTCAGTAATTACGCCGTCCTACAATCAGGCTCACTTCATTCGCGCCACGATAGAAAGTATCCTCGCCCAGGATTATCCAAACATCGAGTACATCATTATGGACGGTGGCTCGAATGACGGCACGGCTGAGGTAGTTCGTGAATATTCGAGTCGCGTCACCTGGATCTCGGGGCGGGACCGGGGGCAGTCCGATGCCATCAATAAAGGTTTTCGTATGGCCCGGGGCGAGATCGTCTCGTGGTTAAACTCCGACGATATCATCCTCCCGGGAGCCGTCTCGAAGGCGGTTCAACGGCTCGAAGCAGATCCTGAGTTGGGCGCCGTCTACGGGGAAGGTTACCAGATGGACATCGACGGCCGGTTTACCTGTCGCTTTCCCTGGACGGAACCGTTCAACCTTTGGAAACTCGTCCACGTCCTCGACTACATCCTCCAGCAGACCGTGTATTTTCGCAAGAGCGCCCTGGCGGAAGTGAACTACCTGAACGAAGCTCTTCATTGGGGAATGGACTGGGATTTGCTGATTCGCATCGGCCAGCGGTATCCAATTGGCTATATTCCGGAGTTCATGGGCGCAATCCGCGAATACGACACCGCCAAAAGTTTCTCCGGGGGGCGGCGGCGGTTTAACGAGTTGATGCAGATTGTCCGGACGCACAGCGGCAAGAAATACCCCGCGGCTTATCTCTTCTATGGCCTGAGCACTTACGACCGTGTTCTGAACGAGGCGATTCAGGCTCGCACTCCTGGAGCTCTCCAACGCGTTTCCCACGTGGTGCAACGGTTGATTGCGCATACCTGTGCGTGGGGCGTACGCCGCGTTTACCGTAACGCGCAGGGCTGGTACACGGATGGATGGGCGGGGCCGCGGGTGCACTACATGTTGCCGCCCACCAACGGCTCTGGCATCGACATATCTGGCACTCTACCTCGGATCGGCCGTAAGCTCCCCAAGCAAACCGTCCAAGTATCGGCAAATGGCCACCAGATCGGCCGTTTCAGCTTTGGACCGGGAGACTTTTCCTTCCACGCGCAGTTGCCGGAAGATCTCCATAACGAGGCCATCGAGCTTGTTTTGGAGGCGGCGCATTCATTCGTCCCGGGCCGGATCGGCGCTGACTTAGACCTGCGAAAGCTGGCCTATATTTTAAGTGCAGTTTCACCTGCGCCTCGCAGCCAAGAGCGCTACTCCAGGGCATCCGCCCTTGGGACCACGCCTGCCTAACGCGTGGCCTTTTCTGCGCCCGCGCTACTTGGTCCACATTCTAAAGACACGGAAATTTAAAATGCGCGTGTCGTTAGGCACGGCTTTGCCTTCACTTTGCGTGTGCAAGCGTATCGCAACCAGCCCTCGCGGCAGCGGGACTTCGACGATTTGCCGGCCGCGCACGTCGGTGGTCTGCAGCAGTTTGTCGTTTCCGAATATCTGCAAGACCAGCGGCCTTCCATTGAGACTCGGGCCTCCTTCGACCACGAAAGCCAACCGGCCGCCGCCATTCCGTTGCAACCGGATCTCCGCGTCGTTATTTACCCAACGGAAGGACGACCCCTGAAACACCTCGAATGGATACCACCCTGCTCCTAACTCTATCCCTTCCGAAGCATCGGCGATGTCTCGAATGCTTTCATCTAACGGCGGCGGTTCGCCTGGCAACGTAGTGGGAGCGGGTCTCTTGACGAGCAACTCCCAATCCTGGTAACCGTCGTGACGCATCGCTATGCGGCGCCACCCCGCGGCTTGGGGCGCCGCGATAAGCGGCTTAATAACCGGGTCCGCCAGCATGGTGGCATCTGCAAAAACCATCGAAACCCGATTCGCCTCTAATATGTCCGCTATTTTTCTCTCCGGCGTAACCTGACTGCGAAGGTCCTGGTAATTGAACGCCCGGCAACTTCGTGAATGGCCGATATAGCTGCACAAATCATCCGCCCATCCATTCGATACGAACCCGGCATCCGGTTTTTCAATCCACTCATGGAACGGTAACAGCGTCTGGTATGTTTGCACCAAAGGGCGCGAGGAGCGAGCCAGACTGAAATAGAAGGGTGTGAGTAGTATAGCCAGCACTGCCGCCGCCGGGAACACCGCCTCGACTCGTTTTCGCCATCTGTTCCGATGAAAGATCAGAAAGATGCAAAGTCCGGCAGCACACCGGATGATTATCCCAAAGGCGAGCAAGTATGACGGCCGGGGCCGCTGAGACAAGATTATGCCCGGCACCACGCACGCGATGCAGGCCATCGCGATCCAGCCCCAAACACGATCCGGCAGCCAGAGTTTGAACCAATATCGTCTATCACGCCACAGCACAACCGCTCCGGCCAGCAGCAGCGCACATAGCCCGATACTCAGAGGCAGCGCGAAGGAACTCCGATTAACGGGCACATAGTCCGGATTCACTTCCCCAGACATTGCGTTAAAGAGCAGAACCTGGAGGCCATTCGGGATCAGTTTAATATTCCATTCGAAGTGTTCGAGAACTGCTTTGGGATTCCGATGAAAGGCTTCCGCAAGCGAAGGCTCCGGCACACCGTAGACATGAGTCATCAACTGTTGGCATTCAGTCCACGGACTCCCTTTCCAATCCGTGTGCCGCTGCTGATAACCAAACGCGTAGACCTGGCAAATATTCAGGGTGTGTTTCCGCCGTAACAGATCTCCGATAATTCGCTTATCGCTGGCGCGGAACCAGAAGCCTCCGATGCATACGCAAGCCGCTAACATCGGTATGCCGTACGCACGCATAACTCCTTGCGGCGTCATAACGCGCGCGCGAATTCTCCAAAGCTCCCAGCACAGGCAACAAAGGGCGAAGAGACTTGCTGCCAGAGAGATCTCATTGCGCATGAGAACTGCGGAGATCGTAAGGATTGCGAGCCCCCAGCCGCGGCCCCGGGGCCCAGGAAGGGAAAAGACGGCCAGGACCGCGATCAGGATCGGAATAACGGCAAAAAGATGTACCTCATATAGTGAATTGAAGTCGATCGGAAGGATAACCCACCACAGCGCCATCATCCAGGCAAGGACCGGCGGCAGTATCTGGCGCATCAAGGCCAGCACAAGAACGGATAAAGTGAGCACAATCAGGACGCGGTGCAGCATCGTAACTACCAGAGCATCCGTCGTTATGTGCAATAGACTGCCGTAGAATAATGTGTAAAGAGGCGACCACGTAATCAGCCCGCGCCCGGTCTTAAACCACTCCCACGCGGTCAGGAAGTACGATGCCGTGTCGGCAGACGGAAGATCGCGACACTCCCACACGCCCCAGATAATCTTCAACTGGAGCAGGACAATCGTCAGGTATGAAAACCACTTGCTTTTGAGAAAAGTCTCGACTCGACTCGGGATGTCCACAGTTCCGGCCTTTGGCGACTCCTAACTTGTCTGGACACTCCAGGGTACTACACCTCTGACGCAGGCCCAGGCCCGAACCCGTTGACTGCGCGAAGCCGCCGATTCATACCGGCGTTGAATGCCTTTCCCGCGCTGCCGGGCCTGCCGGTGGCCATGCGCAATCCCCCCTCGTCCGCACGCCGGAGCGCCGAGGACACCTGCGTTTTACCGCGTTATCCTAGACTGATACCACCATGAATACGATCTCTGCCGGTAGACCGTTGTCATTCGTGCCCAGGCCGGAGTTTGCCGCCTTCGCAGATCCGGCGCTTGCCGCGGCCAAGGGCAAGCGCATCGGCGTTCTTGTCGTCACCTATAATGCGATCGCGACGCTCGTGCCCGTCCTCAAACGGATTCCTCCCGCCGTCTGGGAGAACGTCGAAGAAATCGTGGTCTTTGACGACGCCAGCCAGGACGCTACGTTTGAGCTGGCCATGGGTGTCAAAACGGTTTGCGACATTCCCAAGCTGCATGTCATCAAACACCAAAAGAATCTCGGTTACGGCGGAATCAGAAGGCCGGCTACGCCTACTTCATTCAGAAGGGCTTCGATATCGTCATTCTCTTGCATGGCGACGGACAGTATGCGCCCGAAATGCTTGCGCACCTCTATCACCCCATCGTCGAGGGGGAGACAGACGCCGTGTTCGGCTCGCGAATGATGCGCACCTTCGGCGGTCCGCTCAAAGGCGGCATGCCTGTCTACAAATTCGTCGGGAATCGCATCCTCACCATCCTCGAAAATCGCGCGCTGGGACTGGACCTGACCGAGTTTCACAGCGGATACCGCGCCTACAACCTGCATGCGTTGGCGCGAATCGATATGACCAAGATGACCGATGATTTCCATTTTGATACTGAAATCATCATCAAGCTCCGCCACCAGCACATGAAGATTCGCGAAATCCCGATCCCCACGTACTACGGCGACGAGTTGTGCAATGTTGATGGCATCCGGTATGCCAGTAACGTCGTCCGGGCGCTCCGCCGCTACCGCCAGACCTGCCGGAGCGTTCGCCGTGCACCGGAGTTCGAAGAATACTTCATCCACTACCCCATAAAGCAGTCGCGTTATTCAAGTCATTACTATGCGGAACAGTTCGTCGGCCGCGGGCAGGAGGTATTGGATATCGGCTGCGGTGAAGGCTTTTTTGCCGCTGAGCTGGTCAAAAACGGCAATTCCGTAACGGGAGTCGATTCACTCGAGGACGCATACCATAGCGACGCGCTTCAGGAGTACTTCCCCGTAGATCTCAACGGCGCTCCAGGCGCTCTAGCGCGCGCGTTGGGTGGCCGCCAATTCGATCGCGCTCTGCTGCTGGATGTCTTGGAGCATCTGGTCCGTCCCGAGAATCTGTTGACAGAGGCCCGTGTTGCCCTGAACCCGCACGGCCAGTTGATTGTCTCCGTGCCGAACGTCGCCAACATTACGGTTCGGCTGATGTTGCTCTGTGGCCGCTTCAACTACACCGAGCGCGGGATCCTCGATCGCACGCATCTCCGCTTCTTTACACGCAAGAGCGCTCGCGCGTTGCTGGAACACCAAGGATGGGAGATCGTCGCGTCCAAAGTCACGGTGATGCCGCTGGAACTCATTCTCGGGCTGTCTCCGTCAAACCCGCTGATGCGCGCCATAACGGCTACACTCGCAACGATTACAGCGATGCTCCCAGGTGTGTTCGGCTACCAACTCATCTACGTCCTGAAGCCCCGGCCCTGACACCGTTGTCATTCGGCCCTATAACAGATTGAACCAGCTCTTCGCCGTTACGCTCCAGGCGCCAAGCTGGGACCAGGCGAAGTCAGAGCCCGATCGCGTTTCCACAAACCCATACACTTTCTTCTCGCCTGCGAAGCTACTCCTGAACGCAAGAGACAGCCGTATGACCTCCCCTTCCGCTGTACGGCCTATTGACGACTCCTGCCCATTCAAGATGCACTGATTATTCTCCGCAGTTCCAGGCAAGCCGGCATTTACGGAAATCCAAGATTTCGTGTCATCGGAGGAAAGCCAGATTATTCCCGTTCCCCAGTCGTGGCTTATGTAACATGCATGCGCTGCAACGAAATCTTTGTTAATGATAATGATCGTCCTTCGAATATCCGCGGAGCCCTTTGAGTTCGCACTCGTAAGCTCTACCGTAGTTTTCTGCCCCCGGAAGGACGAAGGTCGAAGCTGCAAATCAGCGCCGGATAGTGCCTTCATCTTCGCCAGGACACGCCAACTCCTGTCCGCGCCCTCCTGCTGGCCGACAACAGCCCATCCCGTATCGGTAGAATTCGTTATAACGCTCGGATGTAAAGGATCGTTTAGGACATCTTCACTGGCGTATAGCATGTTGATCCCGTTGCGTTGAAGAACACCAGGCCAATCACTTGGATTAGTAACTTGCCGGCGAATGTCCCAATAGTTCATCGCGCGACAATTTCCCTGCCCCAGGCCTACGTAATTGCAAAGCTCGCCCGGATAGTCCGGCGCTAAAAGCACTGTGCCAGGCCGGCTCAGCATGGTCCGGTAAGGCAGTAACGCATCATAGGCTAGTTTCAGGCGACGAGGCTGATCTACGCCCGGACGTGGGTAGTAGGAACTGCCGGTCAGAAGCAACGCGGCGGCGAGCGGTGGCGTCAGCCGTTTGACGACATGCAAGAAGCGCCACCTGACGGCTATCGCCCAAAACAGCAAACCGGTGCACGCCATTAAGAGGAGAGCCAAACTGAATAGATACGAGGGACGCGGCCTCTGCGTCAGCAGCACAACAATGGCCATAGGAAGTGTGCAGAACATACCGGTCCAAACCCACAATCGTTGTGCGATTACCCGTTTCCACCAAAACTGCCTCTGTGTCCATAGGGCGAACAGCCCCAGTAGCCACACCGCTCCTACAATCGCGCTTACAATCGTCGCGGGTCGCGACTGCGCGCGAATGGGGATGTAATCCGGGTTCATCGTCCCGGACGTGGCATTAAAGAGCATGATCTGAATACCATTGGGGGCAAGCCTTGCATTCCACAGCATATGTCCCAGGATTGCCTTCGGATTGCGACGCAGGGCCTCAAAAAACGAGACTTGCGGCTTGCCGAACTCGTCTGTCATTAATATCTGGCATTCAGTCCACGGGCTGTGTTTCCACTCGGGGTGGCGCTGTTGATAACCGAAGGCGTAGGCCTGACAGACATTCAGAGTATGCTTCACGCCGAATACCTCCTTGAACGCAGGCGCCGTTGTATCCCTCGCGTGCGTAAAGAAGTAAGCAAACACAAGCAATGCGACCATCGCAGGCGCGCCGTACGCGACGACTCTTCTCATGAGAGGCTGCGTGTGCCCGTGCCCTTTAAGATGTAAAACGAAAATGACGAAAATAAGCACGCCAAGAGCAAGAATGTGCTCGTTGCGGACGAGCAGCGTGGAGATTATCAGCACGCCTACAGCAGCGCCTCTAAACGGAAGCGAATTCTTGCTCAAGAGCAACACCGTCACCAATAACGGCACCACTGCAAACAAGTGAAACTCATAAAGACTGTCGAAATTAATTGGCAGCAAAACCCACCATGCCGCCAACAGCCATGCGATCGACGGATCGAGTAACCGTCGCATCACAGCCAGCACGAGCGGCGCCAGCACCATGACAATTAACACTCGCTGAAACGCCGTCGCGAAGTAGATGTCATTGTAAAGGTGCAGCAAAGATCCGTAAAAGGCCGTATAGAGTGGCGACCATGAGATCAAGAGTGTCTTACTCGTATACCAGGTGTAAGCGTCTTGAAAATAGCTTGAAGTGTCGCCTGGCGTCATATCCCGGAAGTTCCAGATGCCCGATATTTGAAGCCATTGCAAGAGCAGGATCGTGCTGTAGGCAACCCATCTATTCGTGAAGAGGCTGGAAAGGGTATCGCTAAGCCTTACAAAGCGGTTCTTAGATATGTTCGCGTCGTCGTTCATACAAGCGAGCTCACGATTCTCGAATTATATTTTTGCGGAGGACCGGCGCCGATCCAATCCAGGACCGTATCCACGGGACTGGCTTCCAGTGGGTCGTGAAAAGATGAGGTCAGGCTGAAGGCTCAGCCTTGGACAGATAATGACCCGTCAAAAACCCCGGCCCAATCTGATGAATGTACTGATCCGAATGTACGTATCGTATCATGTCCTTCCCGGACTTCGACCCTCCTGGCCCACCACTTGCCGCAACTTTCCCGGCCTCACCGGCGCCAGCCATTCCTTCACATACCGCCAGCGATGTCCCCGGTTCCGGCGTAGACCGGCAGCCAAGGCCCACAGGTACGTCCATGCCGAACGCCGCAGCGGCTCGAAAAACTGGTCCCGCCCGTCGCGCAAGAACATCAGTTGGCCGTACACCCATCGCACAGGAACGTATCCGTAATGCCGCGCGAGCAGTTCCATCGACTCCCGAAACACCGTCTCCCTCTGGCCCAGAGTCTTATTTGCCGCATGCATGCGCGATGTGGCAAGGTGCTCCGGAATGCGCGCGAACCGGTAGCGCTGGGCCATCCGGATCCACAAGTCGTAATCGAAAGAGGCCCGTAGTTGTGGGTTGAGCCCCCCTACGGATCGCACCGCCTCCCGGCGCATGAAACACGACGGTTGGCAGATGCAGCACTCGCGCCCCAAAGACTCGCGGTCGCACTCCTCAGTGGGGTAACTCCCCAAAACCTTCCCCTCGGCATCTAGCCAATAGCCCTCGCCGTAAACCATTCCAGCGTCAGGATTTGCCGCGAGCGCCTCGACCGCCTTGCTCACGGCGCCCGGCAGATAGGTATCGTCGGCATTCAGCCACGCCACGATTTCACCCCTCGCCCCCGCGAGTCCTTTATTGATTGCCTCCGCCGCGCCCGAGTCGGCAGCAGAGACATATCGCAACTGCTGCGCATGCGCTCGCAGGATGTCCAGCGTTCCGTCGGTCGAACCGCCATCCATGATGAGGTACTCCACCCGCGGATAGTCCTGCGCAATCACGCTCTGGATGGCTTCCTCCAGAAAGCGTGCCGAATTCAGGCTCGGAGTAATAATGCTGACAAGCGGAAGCGTTTCCAAATGGCGATAGTAGCACCGCACTCGTGGCGGGTCGAGAGCGCGGACAGCACACAAATCGGCACAATTTCACAGTTTGCCTTGAATCATTACGGTTTTCCTCTTATGATCACTAATGAATGCGAATTGCGGCTCGATCCCAGGAAGTTCTCACTACTGCCCGTGTCGCACGCATACTGGGAATTACTAAGCGAACGTTACATAACTGGATTAAAGCAGGAAAAGTGCCTGGCCCAGAGGCAAACCCTGAGAACGGCTATCTCCAATGGACGATGGCCGATGTCGAGGTCGTCCGCCGGGCGCTTACGGAGGAAACCGAGTGATCCGACTCGTCATCGCAAATCAGAAGGGCGGCGTCGCCAAGACCACCACGACCCTCAGCCTCGCCCGTGAATTTGCCGAGCGCGGTCTGAAGGTCCTGTTGATCGATATCGACCCGCAAGGCTCTATCGGTGCGACGCTGGGCCTAAAGGCATCGAACTACCTGTATAGCTTCGTCATCTCGAACTACCGTTTCAAGGACTGCCTTGTCTCGGCCCACCCCAATGTGGACGTTCTCTGTAGTAACCGCGAAACTACCGATATTGAAGGCATTCTGACGCCGCGCACCGGCCGCGAGCTGATTTTCCAGGTCCTGCTCACACCGGTCGAAAAGGAATACGATGCGGTAATCATCGATTGCCCGCCGGCCATTTCCCTGCTCCAGAGCTGCGCCCTCATGTATTCGCAGCAGATTCTCATTCCGCTGACGATGGACCCGCTCAGCCTGCAAGGCGCCTATGCCGCCATCCAGACTTCGGCGACCCTGAACCGGCTTTTTAAGGCCAATATCCGGCCCGTGGCGGTTCTTCCCGTCCAGGTCGATCGCCGCCTGCAAATGACTGACGTGATTCTGGATAGCCTGCAAGCTCTGTCTAAGGAATACGACATTCCCCTGCTCCCGAGCGTGCGCACGGATTCCACGGTTCCCAAAGCCACCCGCGCCCGGAAATTTCTAGCCGACTTCGACCCGAAATGCAAAGCCGTCGAAGATTACCGGCTCGTCGCCGACCAATTGCTCGAGCACCTCAAAGGACAACTCAATGAGCGGCAGTTCTCGCTCCCGGCAGAAGCGTAAGCTCGAGCCGATCAGCATTGAGGAGTTGGCCGGCACGACGGGAATGTCGGGCTTTTGCAGTTTTCTGACCCGCGATGCTTCCGTGAGCATACCTGTTCTAGACGCACTCGAATCAAGTGCACCTGAAACAGAACCGAGTGAATCAGGTGCACCTGTTTCATGTGCGCTTGAACCGGCTCCGATGGAGATATCTGCACCACAATCAACTGCACCTCATTCAAGTGCATCTGAATCAAGCGCCATCGAAACGAGTGCCCCTGAAACTAGTCAGGTGGCGCATCCGCGGCTTTCGAGCGCGAGTGAAATGAGTGCACTTCATTCAGATGCACTCGAATATCCTGCACTTGATTACAGTGCACAGCGCCGGCCGCGCATCCGCGAGACCTCGACAGTCCAGGACGGGCATTCGCTCGCCGAACAGGCCGTCTACGACGTCATGTACCGTGCGGGCAAAACCTATCAAGGCGAGTCCCGTATCCTTACCATCGGCCTCCGCACCTTGGCGGAAATGTCGCGCATGGCCTACAGCAACTGCAAAGCGAATGTCCGTTCACTCGTCGAGAAACTCGCAATCGACGAGCGCGAGGGCTTCAGCTATACCCAAGGCCGCACCTACGTTGTTTATAGCTTTCGCGAAATCCTGCGGCGCCGCAAAGCCGCCGGACTGACGCACGTGATCCGCTCACGCGGGGTGGCCTTTGTCGACCCCGCCACCGGAATCCCGTTGAGACGACGTGGCTTATCTGAATCGAGTGCACTTGATTCGACTGCGAGCATTTCAAGCGCGCCTGGTCCGCCAGCGAGTGCACCTGAACAAGTCCAATCGACTGCACTCCCCAGCCGCGAATCGAGTGCACTCGCAGCAAGCGCCCCTATAGAGAATAGGCATTTACTTAGGAATTCCGAGGAGCCATCGTCGTCTGCTTTAGAGGCTCTCGTCTCAGCTCTGAGAAGCCACACTCCAGACACCGACGACGACGCAGCCATATCGCTTTGGCATCGTTGCCGGGAAAACGCCCCCGCCGCCTCACCCGCGGAAATCGTTCATTTCATTCATCTGAAGGCCGGCAAACCCGGCATCCGCATGCCACTGGGCTTCCTGCTCACGGCAGTGCCGAAGTGCTTCCAGGGCGATTCGTACCGGCAATTCCTGGAAGAACGCCGCCGCAATCAGGCCGCGCAAAGCGCTCGGGACCGAATGTTCGCGGAGGAGATCCTCAGGAGCTCCGACGCGGACGACGAGCAGCGCGAGTGGGCCAGGGAAGTCCTCAGCCTCACCGCGTCCCCTCAATGAAGCACCGCACGGCCTCGAAGTCGTTCTGCAGAGCGAAGATAACGCTCCCGACCTTCTCGAGAAAATCCTGCGTGCCGGTAAACTCCACCGTCAATTTCCCCGCCGACAGTTCCACCCCCGGCGGCAGCTTCCCGAAGCGCGAGGAAACTATCGCGGACGCCGTTCCGCCGGAAGCGATCCGCGTGTTGCGCGACCGTGCAAATTCAGCCATGCGCGCGAGATACGTCTCAACACGCTTGCGCCGCCGCGTCTCCTGCCGCCACTCGCCAGATGCCTCCAGCGCCTCCAACGCGGCGATCAGCTCCTCCCGGGCACACATCAGCGCCCCGCCGGGCCCATCCTGGGCGCCACAACGCCGCATGATCCGCCAGGCGCCCGCCTTGGATACGCACAGCAACTCCTCAATCCTTCGGCGATCTATCCACTCCACTGGAGACACCTTCAACTCGGTGATGGCCCCGCTAACCCGATGAAAATACGACGGACGAGAGGGCATGCTATAAGCTTACTACAATCCATAGCGTGATGAAACGGTCGTTTCATTAGTCGAATACATGCACGATAAGGCTACATATCGTGCTACGATTCCCCGAATGAACGAACTCGCGGTTTGCACCCCCGCCACGACCGCCGACCCTCAGCTCCTCGACCTCTGGCTCGCTCTCAAAACCAGCCCCCACACCCGCCGCGCCTACTCCGCGGACGCTGCCCGGTTCCTCAGCTTTGTTCGTAAGCCGCTCGCAGCCGTTTCCCTAAACGATCTACAAGCCTGGATCGCCAGCCTGGGGCAGGGAAGACTCCGGCCGGCCACCCAGAACCGGGCGCTCACTGCCGTAAAGTCGCTCCTCTCTTTTGCTCACGAAACCGGCTACCTGCCCTTGAATGTCGGGGTGGCTCTCAAGCTTCGCCCCAACCGCGATGCGCTCGCCCAACGCATTCTCCCGGAATCCGACGTCGCCCGCCTCATCGAAGCAGCCCCCGCCGGCCGCGATCGCATCCTTCTGAAGCTCCTCTACGCCTCAGGCGTCCGGGTCAGCGAGTTGTGCGGCCTCAAGTGGAGCGACGCCGCTCCCCGCAGTGAAGGCGGCCAGATCACGGTCTTCGGCAAGGGAGGCAAAACCCGCACCGTCCTCCTGAAGCAATCGATGTGGGACCAACTCCTGACACTTAAGGCCGACGCCGAATCGGCCGCTCCCATCTTCGCCAGCCGGCACGGAGGAGGCCCGCTCGACCCCTCGCAGGTCCGGCGCATCGTGTACGCCGCGGCCGAAACCGCCGGACTCGACCGCAAAGTATCGCCGCACTGGATGCGCCATGCCCATGCGAGCCACGCATTGGATCGCAGCGCCCCCATCCACCTGGTGCAAGCCACCCTCGGCCACGCGTCGGTCTCCACCACCGGCCGGTACCTTCACGCCCGGCCGACCGAATCGTCGTCACTCTACCTGCCCGACTGAACTTCAGTTCAGATTGACCTCGCCGCGATTTTGTCTTGCGTACGGAAACAAACACAGGTAGTGTATTTTTATGTCCCGCCACAGTAGTTTGCTGACCTTCGGAATAATGGTATTAACCTCTGCCTCATCGCTGACGGCACAAGCCACACGAACCTGGATCTCCGGCGTTGGCGATGACGTGAACCCATGCAGCCGCACGGCGCCGTGCAAAACCTTCGCAGGCGCGATTAGCAAGACGGCCGCCGGCGGCGAGATCGACGCTCTGGATTCTGGTGGATTCGGCTCGCTGACAATCACAAAGAGCATCACCCTTGACGGAGGCGGCACTGTGGCCGGCATTCTTGCGTCCGGAACAAACGGCATAGTGATCAATGCCGGAGCGTCGGACGTTGTCGTGCTTCGCAATCTCGACATCAACGGTACTCCCCAGTCAAGCGGCGCCGATGCGCGGGGTGTCAAGTTTTTAGCGGGCAAACTGTTGGTCATCGACCACTGCAACATTTACGACTTCTCCAGGCGCGGCATCAGCATCGAGAGCAACACCAATGGCGCCAAAGTGCTGATTTCCAACTCCATCATCCATGACGGCCTAAACAACGGGATCGTCGTCACGCCGCCCGTGGGAATCACCAACTACGTGACTCTCGATGGCGTGCAGTCATCCAACAACGGAAGCTATGGCCTGTGGAATGCCGCAGGCGGGTTTGTTACCGTCCACAACTCGACATTTGGCGGCAACGGAACCGGTGGGCTCCACGCCGACGGAGGAGCAATCCACGTTGTCCAATCCGCTATATCGGGCAATGGCTCAGGCGTCGAGGCGGCAAACGGGGGACAAGTCACGGTATCGCAAACGATGATTTCCAATAATACGGGCGCAGCCGCGGTCATCAGCACCGGCGGAGCGATCTTTTCATTCGGCGATAATCCCGTGCATGGAAACGCCGGCGGAGACAGCTTAGGCGCAACGCCTGTCACGAAGCAATAAGACCCAATCAACGGCCGAACCCGGCACCCTCCGGATACTGCTCACCCAGCTGCGGTGAGGTCGCCGGATTGACGCGCCAGATACAGGCCCGGCAAACCATATGCCGCCGTCACGATGTATCCCATAGCCTGCACCACCAGGATGTACGCCAGCGCGGCATCGCGCGAAATGCCGAAGGGCGTCAGAATGCTGACCGCGACGAACTGGTAAACGCCCACATAGCCGGGTGTCGAGGGCAGCGCGCTGCCCAGCCCCAGCCCCGCGATCAACAGCATCGCCACCGGAAATTGCAGGCCGATACCCAGGGCCCGTGAGGAAACCATGGCGCTGGACGCATCGGCGAGCCAGATCACCACAGTCAGGCCGACGAACCCGCCAAGCCTTCGCCAGTCGTGAAAAGCGCGCAGCCCCAGCAACACTTGCGATACCAGCTCGCCGATTTTTTTTCGGATGCCCGCGGGCGCGGGAATGCGGGGCAGCCAGCGATGCACCAGGCCCTCCGCATGCGGCAGCAGCAGAACGATAAGGCCGCCGGCAGTGGCCCCCAAGGCCATGGTGCGCGACAAATCCTCCATCCATTGCGGCTTCGGCTTCACCGTCAGCAGAATCAGCGAGCTCCACAGAACCAGCGCAATCGCATCCATGAGCCGCTCGGCGAGCGCCGTGGTGAGCACGAACGTCTTGCTCAATTTCGATCGCTGCCCGATCAACACACTGCGCAGCACCTCGCCCGCCCGCGCCGGCAGAAAATTGTTGCCCAGGTACCCGGCCATGTTGGCCCAAAACACGGTCATCACGCCGAGCCGCGCCTCCGCGTTCAGCAGAATCCGCCAGCGCACCGCGCGAAGCATCAGCGAACCTGAACTGATGGCGCACGCCAGCGCCAGATATCCCCATTGAGCGCCCGCGATGGTGCGGCCCACGGACTTCCAATTCACGCCGCGCAGCGCGAAATATAAGAGGATTCCCGATACGCCTACGGACAGCGCCACGGAGAGCGCTTTCCGGCCGCTCAACCTAAACGCCATTCCGCGCACTTCCGCTCAGGCGGTCCACACCCTCCATGAAGTAGTAGCCGATCATGTGGAGCACGATCATATGCGCATCTTCGATGCGTCCCATATGCGGATGCGCGATCTGAATATTCAGGGCGGCCAGAGGCCCCACCCGTCCGCCGTCGCGCCCCGTAAGTGCGATCGTGGTGCAGCCTACGGAGTTCGCATACTCCACCGCATTCACCACGTTCTTCGAATTTCCGGACCCGCTCACCGCAATCAGCACGTCGCCGGCGGCCGCGAAATTCTTGAGCTGCTCGACAAACACACAATCGTAATCGACGTCGTTCGAATACGCAGTCAGCGTCGGAATCGAATCCACCAGCGACATGATGCGGAACCGCGGCTCGCGCTGGTAGCTCGCGCCCTTGACGATGTCGGTGACAAAGTGCGACGCCGTAGTCGCGCTGCCGCCGTTGCCGCACGCGAAGATGTGCCGCCCCCGATCGCGCGCTTCGGCCAGAATATTCGTCGCGCGGACCACCTTTTCCAGGTCGATGGACTGAATGGCGGTGAGAACTTGACTGCGGTACTGCTCCGGAAAACTCATGGGCAAGATTTTATTGTAGACCGCAACTTACAGGCCTACCGTCGCAAAGCGGCTCTTCCAATCCGGGCGCCTCCCGTACTTCGGTCGTGTGTTATGCCGGAGAGCATCCGTGGCCCGTTTAGGTTTAGCCCGTGATCGCCGCTCGGACGTCCTTCATGGAAAGCATCAAATGTAAGGTACCGGCAGGGAACTCGTCAAAGTTGAATCGCTCATAAAACGATCTCGCTTCGGAATCAATGGCGTGAACGAGTACAGCTCTAGCTCCGACGATCTCAGCAGCAGAGGCGATCCGATAGAACGAGTCTTTCAGCAGAGCGGCGCCGAGACCGCGACCTTGCTCTTTCCGGTCAACGGCCAGGCGTGCAAGCAAAATGACAGGGATTGGATATCCAGGCGGCATCTCATCCGTGATTGCCGGCGGGCAGTCTTGCCGATCCACGGAAGCGACAGTTAATGAGTAATATCCGGCCACCGGCCCGTTCCTGTGCACGACATACGTTTGGGAGGAACCGGCTTCTTGATTTTTTAGTGCATGCCGTCTGATGAACAGGTCGAGCGAGTGTTTTCCCGATTTGAACGTCTTGACACTATGGGTGCTATTAAGCTTTTCAACGCATGAGAGGGTTCCTCCAGCGGAAACGGTATCACTCGCGGATTCAGACACGACGCTCCTCCGTATTGGCGTTTAAACTCATTGGTTTATGAGTGTGGACGAGATGATTTCACCCTTAAGTATTGCTTATACTAGATAAAAACAGTACGGAGGGGAATCCGGTCGTCTTCCAAAATCATCCGCAACGGCGTACAATGTCTGTACAGGAGAGACGTTATGCCTTCAGCCCTAAAAGCACCTCGATCACGGCGTCTGAATCTCCGGACTTCCGCGCAGCAAGAAGAACTGATGCGGCAAGGTGCACGGGAACGAGGCGAAAGTCTGACTGACTTCATCATCCGGAGCGCCTGTGCTGAGGCCGAGTTGACGCTTGCTGACCAGCGCCGCTTCTCATTAAACCCCGGCCAGTGGAACGCTTTTGTGGCTGCCCTGGATCGGCCGGCCCAGCCGAACCCCCGGTTGCGTCGCCTGTTTGCAGAGCCCAGCATTCTAGAGCAGCAGCATCCCTGAAGTCCCGATCACCAGCATCATCCGCCGGTCGTATGTTCTCGAATGATTCCTGTTGCCACGTGCCGACAGGAATCTTTCCTGTCGGGTCGCGCGGAGCGCGACTTCACGTTCTTCGAATTTCCGGGCCCGCTCACCGCAATCAGCACGTCGGCGGCGGCGGCGCGACATGATGCGGAACCGCGGCTCGCGCCGATAACTCGCGCCCTTGACGATGTCGGTGACAAAGTGCGAGCCCGTAGTCGCGCTGCCGCCGTTTCCGCACCCGAAGATGTGCCGCCCCCGATCGCGCGCTTCGGCCAGAATATTCGTCGCGCGGACCACCTTTTCCAGATCGATGGGCTGAATGGCGGTGAGAACTTGACTGCGGTACTGCTCCGGAAAACTCATGGGCATTGTAGACCGCGGCTTACAGACCTACCGTCGCAAAGCGGTCCTTCCAGTTTAAGAATCGCCGCTCGAAAAGGTCATAGCTCAGCTTGGCAGCGGCGTACGCAATGGCCATCGAGACCAGCGTCGCGGCATAGCCGAATCCGGGCGCCTGCCGTACCGCCGCGGGCAACCCGCCGATCAGACGATCGCCGAAATAAAATAGCGGCACGTGATAGATGTACAAGCCATACGCGTATTTGCCGGTATTGGTAAGCGCGGGAAGGGACAAGAACTTCTGCACGGCGCCTGGCTTACCGTCGGTGAGCGCCGCATACAGCACGAAGGCCGCGAAACTGGCGGCGAGCAGCGGGAATCCGGCGAGTTGTGCGAACCGGTCTGGATTGCGGTTGGCCAGCGATCCCGCGATAAACAGCCACAGCCCGCAGATTCCGGCGACCGGCAGAGCCCGCAAGATGCGCTCCGGAAACACGCAGCGCCGCACCAGCACTGCACATACGGCTCCCAGCAGCAGGCCGTCCATGCGCGTGACCGTCGCGATCGCCACTGCCTCGCTCGGACCATGACCCAGCACCCACCAGATGCGGCCGCAAATCACAGCCGCTTCGCCCGCCAGCAGAGTCGGAAGAAGGGTCCGCGGGCGCAGCATCCACACCACCAGCGGCCAACAAAAATAGAACTGCTCCTCGACGGCAAGTGACCATAGATGCGCCATCACCGTGTGGCGCCACGGCCCTTTCCATAGCACTTCCCAATTGGTGAGATAGCAGAAGTAGAGCCACCGGTCGCCGTTTACCGGCATCCAATCGGCCGTTACCACAACGGGAAAGAAGACGAATGCCGCGGAAAGAAAAACGTAATACAGCGGAAAGATGCGCAAGGCGCGGCGCGCATAGAACGAGCGGAAGTAATTCAGGGCGCCGCGTGAATCCAGCAGAATCCCCGTGATCAGGAAACCGGAGAGCACGAAAAAGAGATCGACGCCCGACCATCCCAGATACAACAGCCACGCCACTGCTTGCGCCGGATGGTTCCAAAGAGGGAAGCGCCAGGCGCCGTGGTGCAGCATCACGGCCAGAATCGCGATGCCGCGTATTCCGTCCAGAGACACCAGTTTCCGTGCGGAAAGCGGCGCCTTGCGAACAACCATAAATCAGCCCGCGACCGGCAGACTCTGCGCGCCGCGCGGCAGGGCGGGTTCATGCTCGAAATTCACGCGTTCCAGTTCCACAACCAGCGGCCGGTGCTGCACCTGCGTGTGAATCGCGCCGACGTATTCGCCGAGCACGCCCATAAACAGCAGTTGCAGCGAGCCGAGGAAGAAAATCCCGATCACCAGTGGGGCGATCCCCACGGAAAAGCGATCCCAGAACATCACCTTATAAAGGAAGTAGCCGAAGCCCGCCAGAAAAGACGCAAATGCGCCCGCGAAGCCGGCAAACGCCATCACACGCAGCGGCACCTTGGAGTGGTTTACGATTCCCAGCATGCCCATGTCATAGAGCGTGTAGAAATTGTTCTTCGTGATTCCCCGTTTGCGCGCGGGTTGATCGTAATAAATCTTCTTGTGCGGCAGCCCGATCTCCGCCAGCATGCCGCGGAAGTACGGATACGGGTCGGCGAAGCCGCGCACCAGGTCCATCACCCGCCGGTCATACAGACCGAAGCCGGTGAAGTTCTCGAATGTCTCCGTGCTGGAAAGCTTCTGCACCATGCGGTAGTAGCGCCTGCGCAGCCAGAACATCCCCTGGCTTTCCTGGCTGCTGCGTTTGATGGCGAGCACCATGGAATAACCGCTTTCCCATTCGCGCACCAGGTCGGCGATCATTTCGGGCGGGTCCTGTAAATCCGCCACGATGCTGATTACCGCATCGCCCCTGGCCTGCAGCAGGCCGTGAAGCGGGGAACGGATGTGTCCGAAGTTGCGCGCGTTGACGATAATGCGTACGTTCGAATCTGCCGCGGCGATGCGCTTCAATGCGGGCACCGTCGCATCCGTCGACGCATTGTCGATAAAGATGTGCTCATACCGGTAGCGGCCGAGTCCGGTCACCACGGCCTTCACGCGCTCGTATACTTCGTTGACGTTGGCTTCTTCGTTAAAGCACGGCGTGATGATACTCAGCGTCTTCACGTTTCACCTCCCGGCCGGTGCGGTCCGGCGGAATGGCATAGCAGATGGTCTCCCAGCTATCTTCCGCGTGCCGGCGCAAATACAGCCGGTATCCGCTTTTGGAAAGTTCGTCGATGGCGATCGCCGCGTTCCACAGATCGTCGAGCCGGTGATACAGGCAGACGGCCAGCACCGCCGATGCGCCTTCTATCACCCGGCGTGCGCCGTAAAGGGCATCGATCTCGGCTCCTTCGATATCCATCTTGATGAAGGTCGGGCGGCAGCCTGCGAGAATGCTGTCGAGCGTCTCGCGCCGCACCGCGATCGTGCCGTCCGCCTCGCCCACCTTCGAACCGAGTGTGCCCGACGCCTCAAATCGCACGGTGCCGGGCTCGGAGCCCAGGGCGAACGGGCATGTTTCAATGTCACCCGGAACGGAACCGGCCAGGTCCGTCAGCCGCGAGTACGAATCGGGGTCGGGTTCGATTCCGATGAACCGCGTGAAGCTCCCGTTGCAGCGTTTGAGAAAGTCGCGCAGCGTGTCACCGTCGTAGGCGCCGCAATCCACAAAGACTTCGTCTCCGCGCACCTCCACCAGCTCCGGCGGGAAATACGTCTCCTCCACGGCGCGCTTCTTCGCAGTGACGGTGTAGTCGAGTGTGGTGAAGTATTTGAGCTGCGCCAGGTATTCGGCGCGCGATTCATCGTCCGCCCACAGTTCGAACGCCTTCCGCACCCTGTCCGCATTGCGGAAAATGGCTGACGGCAAATCCAGATTCAAATGGGGAAGCAGAAAATCAGAGTACTTGAAGAAGAGCGGAGCAAACGGCACCACGGTGCGGCATCCCAATTCCAGCATCTGCTTGCGAACCACCGATCCGTTATAAATCGTGACGGCGAACACCGCCGTCTCTCCGAACGTGCGGGCAGCATCGGCCGGCGCCAAAACGGGGACGCCGTCCACAGTGCGGCCCCAGCGCGCGGAGTTGTTGTCGGCGAATGCCCGCGGCTCTACACCGGCCGCTCGCAAGCCGCGCAACGCCGCCTTGCCCGCTACCCCGGCGCCGCACAAAACGATATCGCCTGCGGCGTTCGCGCCTGCCAGCCGGTCATATTCGCCCTTCAGTTTCTGCGTTACTAGAGAAGGGTCTTGCGCGAGCAACCGTTCCAGTTCGCTCATGCCTGTATTGGTGTTCATGCGGTGCATCGTTCCTCGGGAATCGCGTAGCACATCAGGTCAAATCCTTCGGCTGCATAAGGACGCAGATAATAGCGATAGCTCTCAGCCATCTCTCGCAGAGCGAGTGGAATATCCCACAAATGACTTTGCTGGTGATATGCGCTTACCGCCAGAATCGGCCGGCAGCGGCGCACGATCTCGCGCGCTCCCGCGAGCGCTTCCAGTTCCGCGCCTTCGATATCGAACTTGATCAGCGTGGGGTTTTCGGTTCGCAGCACGTCATCGAGCCGGACGCATTCCACCGTGGCCCCGCCTGCGCCCATCGTCGAAAGCTGCGTTCCGGTCGCGTTGAACATCACTGTTCCGGCACGGCCGCCGATCGCATAGGGAAAGCACGCGATCTTCCGGCGAAGCGGCGCGGCGAAGCCGGCCACACGCTGTTGCAGCTTGGGCCAGTTCAATGGATCCGGCTCGAACGCCAGCACGCTGGCAAACTCTCCGCGGCTCTCTTCGATAAAGGTCTGGATGGTATCGCCGTCGAAAGCGCCGCAGTCCGCCAGCACTTCAGTCTTGCTCAGACGGAAGAGGTCGCCGGGAAAATACTCATGCCCCGTCGCCGCGGTGTGCAGAGCGGAAAAATCCATCCGCAGGCGAAACGTTAACTGAGCCAGATACTCTTCGCGAGACGCCTCGTCTTCCCACATTTCAAAGACCGCGCGAATCTCTTCGGCGTGGCCGAGGAGTTTATCCGGCAGGTCCATCATGTAATAAGGGAGGAACACGTCAGGATATTTCCAGAAGAGAAGACCTGCTGGAATGGCGCGCTCACTCCCTAGTTTTCTCAGTTGAGAGACGCGCGACGCCATGCAGTCGGTCGCTTGACCGTTCCAGATGGCGATCACGAACGCGGCATTCGTGCCGAAGCGTTCGGCGGCCGCCTGCGGAGAGTAAACCGGGATGCCGTCAATCGAAGTGCCCCACACTGCCGGATTGTTATCGGCGAAGGCAAGCGGCGGCGTGCCCGTGGCTCGCAGGCCCGCGAGCGTCCGCCGGCCGAGCGCTCCGGCGCCAAATAGCACGAGACGGTCTTCAAATGGCGCAGCGGCTTCGTCGAAGGCCGAGGCCGCACGCGACTGCGCCGTTTCTATTGACTCCGCCAGGAGGTCCTCAATGGTTGAGGCTGCGCTTATACTCACGCTCATGCTTCCTCCAGCGGCGGCACAATCATGTTGGCCAGAAACTCTTCCCGGGGTAGAAACGGCCACATGTCTTCCATGGGCTTGGACACGATTACGCCGTCGGGCCGCACGAAAGATGTGACTCGCGGCGCGGTAGCCTGCAGCGGGGAAGTCGCGACCGCGCACACCACCGGACCCGGCCGGTCCAGGATTTCCTGAACGCGGTGGCGAATGTTGCCGTGCCCGTTAATCTCCGCCGTTGCGATGCCGTACGCAGCGGCCACTCGCCGCACATCCGGCAGCGTCAATTGGCTCGATGGGTCGCTCCCCGTGAAGCGCTCTTCGAAGTAGTTGCGCTGCGTCGTCATGATGGACGCATAAGCGCCATTGCAGAGCACGAAGAACTTGATGGGGAGATTGAGGCGGCGAATGGTCTCCAGTTCCTGGATGTTCAGTTGAAAGCCGCCATCGCCGTTGATGCAGACGGTGCGGCGCCGGCCGCCCGCCAGGCATGCTCCGATGGTTCCCGGCAGTCCCGTGCCCATCGCGCCCAAGCCGGGGGCATTCGTAACTTTCTGGCCGCGCTTGACGCGAAAGGCTTGCATGAAGATATCGCTGCACGGGCCCGAGCTTCCGGGCACCAGAATATCCTTCGCGGTGAGCGCGTCGGAGAGAACATCCATCAACACGTAGGTGTTGACGTTGCCTTCCGGCTCGTTCCAATACTCGGGCAGCACCACCGGGTACCGCGCGTGCCACTGCTTCGCGCGCGCGAGCCACGCCGAGCGGTCGCGTGGTTCGATGCCATCAGCCTGTCGCAGGAACTCGCCGACGAATTCCGAAGCGTCGGCGCAGACGCGCACATCAATTGTTGTCTGCATCTTGCAGAGCTCCGCCTGGTCGACATCCACCATTACCTTGCGTGCCGCACGTGCGAAATTGCGATGGTTGAAGGCCGTTTGCGGCAGATCCAACCGGGCGCCGATCACGATCACACAATCGGCATTCTGTTGCGTGAAGTTTGCGCCGCGCTGTCCGATCGCGCCGGGACGGCCCGCATACAGCGGGTGATCTTCCGGCATCAGGTCGGCGACCTTCCAGGTAACCAGCACGGGGGCTTGCAGCTTTTCGAGCAGCGGATCCAACAAACCGGCTTCGGCCGCGCCGCGCACTCCGTTTCCCAGGAACAACACCGGCCGCTCGGACCGGTTCAGAATTTCGATGGCCTCGGCGACCTGCGCTTGCAGGGTAGGGTAGGGAACTGCGGCCTCGGGTTCGAAGCCGGCCAATTTCGTCTCATCGATTTTGGCGGCCTGCACATCGAGCGGAATATCGAGCCACACCGGACCGCGGCGGCCGTGCGTCGCCAGATAGACCGCCTTCTCCAGCTCAAAGCGAATTGAGTTCGGCTCCATCACCGTCACGGCATACTTCGTGATGGGCTTGACGACGGAGACAATATCGACTTCCTGCTGGCCCATCGACCGGACGCCGCGAGTGCCGATCACATCCGCGCGTTTCGCCTGCCCGGAAATGAAAAGCACCGATGCCGATTCCAGCCACGCCGCGGCCACGCCTGTCACTGCGTTCGTGCCGCCAGGGCCGGTAGTCACCAGCGCCGCACCCAAGCCGTTGCGAAACTCCGCGTAATGCTCGGCGGCGAAGGCGCAGGCCTGTTCGTGCAGGCAGCAGACGTATTCCAGGTCGCGGTTGCGGCCGACGGAGTCCACCAGGTGCATGCAGCCGCCGCCCGTGAGCATGAAGATATGCTTCACGCCGGCGCGAGCGACGAAATCAATTACGTAATCCGATAGTTTCATGGGAAAGAATGTCCATTAGCCGCGCCTGGCGCGCCGCCCCGTCATTCCACGGCTGCGGGTAGAGATGGGTTTCGATTCCGAGTGCCTGTGCCTGCGCGATATTCTCGGGGCTGTCGTCGATCAACAGGTCGGCGCTGCCGAGCCACTGGAGGAAGTCGCCCTTGTTGCGGTCGTAGAGCGGCGTCGAAGCATCCGGCCGTGAGGGAACGAAGCCAAAGCAACGGATCCACCGGCCGAAATGGCGGAACAGCCATTCGGCGGCTTCGGGCGCGCTCTCTAGCGGACGCGCGGTCAGCGCGACGTGGCGGCTGCTATCGCCTTTGCGTTGGAACCAGTCAAGCAGCTCTGCGTTGGGCTGCATTCGGCCGGCGATGTCAGAGGAGCGAAACGCATCGAGTGACGCGAGATAGTCAGCGCGCTCAATGCCGAGCACGCGATGGGGCGGATTCTCGCGAATGTCGTCGTAAGTGAGCGTGCACTCGGGGTGCTCCGGCTTCCACGCGAGCGCGAACCAATCCCGCATGAGCGGGCACAGCACGTCGTCGATGTCCCAAACGATGGTTCGCATAATTACCGCACTCTTCCCATCACCGGCGCTTCCCTAACGGAGCCGCGACGGTGAGGGGGGTTGTGAAAAACTCCGATTGTTCCCGTATCCCCGGCACCTTTTGCCGCTCCCTTACGGTCACGGCTCCGTAAGTGCTTGATGCTGCTAACGGAGCCGCGACCGTAAGGGAGCGGTAAAAGGTGCATCGAAACGCGAATGGAGCACGACGAGAACGAAAGCCGGACTTTTTCACAAACCCGTGAGGGAGCGGTAAAAGGTCCATCGAAACGGCGAATGGAGTGCGCCGAGAACGCCTTGCTGTGCGCATATCAATCCATCCAATGCGTGACATACGTTTTGCGATTCGCATTCTGCTCAATGATGCTGTCCGTGTAGAACGAATCGCCCTGCGTATAGAACGAGGAGACTTCTTCGATCACAGTGCCTGTGCGCGTGGTGAAGCCGTGGCGCACGCCGCGCGGGATAATCACCACCTCATTGGCCTTCCGCACACTCTCGACTCCATCCAGCGTGAGAGCGATTTCGCCATGCAGGATGTGATACGTCTCGTCCTTCTGCTTGTGATATTGCTCGGGATGCGTCTGCCCCGGCAGCAACACGATGACGCGCTTGCAATATTCGCGATTCACTACCGTGATTACCGTCGAGCCGTATTTGCCGAAGTCTTCCAGACCGTAATGGTGCGAAATCTCGAGCTCCGCCTGGCCGGGCACGATGACTTTGCCGCGTTTGAGAATTTTTTTGACGTCGCCGATGATCCGGTAAATCTGGTCGCGGCTGTTGCAGGTCTTGAGGTCCTTCGCCATCGCCGGCGCGCCTGCCGCGATCGGCGAAAGCGCGTAATAGTTGGCGTACTTCGAAAAATCGTTCGCGACGATCTGGCCTTCCGTGTTGGGCATGGCGTAGAAAGCGTCTTCCGGCCGGAGCTTTTCTCCCACCCGTATGTCGCGCTTTGCAAATACGCCGCGCTGCAACGCCCGCAAGGTGCGGACTTCGTCTTCGGCGAAGGAGCAGCGCTGATCCTTCACTCCACACATGGCGAGCGCGGAGGCTGCCGATTCCAGCCAGCGCCGTACCTGTCCCGGATTCGCCGAGTACGCATTGAGCTGAACGGTATCGGTCGGCACGCCTACATGTTTTTCGAACATGGTGGCTCCGAAGCCGATCGCCACTTTGACGGCATCGTAATTCTCCGGACGCTCGTGCGTCGAATAGCCGATTTCGAGGCCGGGGTAGCGGTCCTTCAGAAGCTTGATCTGGTTGAGCTGCAGATTCTCGTCGCGCGTGGGGTACTCGCCGATGCAATGCATCACGGAGAACGGCCGCTTGCGGTGGCGGAAGTAGCTCACCACTTTGTCGATGTCTTCCGCCGATACGCCGCCGACCGAGCCGATGACGGGCAAGTGCGATTTGCCGATGCGTTCGATGAGCGGCCAATCGGTCCAGTAGCAGCTAGGGATCTTGATGAAGTCATAGCCGTGCTCTTCGATGCGTTCCACCGAAATCTCATCCCACGGGGTGCAGATGGCGAGCATGCCGTACTCATCGATGCGGTCCTTAATGCGGCGGTAATCCTCCCAGCTCAGGCGGGTTTCCGAAAAGCGTTTGACGAATTTCAGGTCGTACCGGTCTTTGAAATCCGGGTGAATGCAGGTATCGATGTCGCGGTATTGCAGTTTGACGGCGAAGCTAAACGGAAAATCGCGGCTGGCCTCGTGCATCGCGTCCACAATGCGCAGGCCGTGTTCGACGCTGCCCATGTGGTTGTTGGCCATTTCGAAAATAAACATCGGCCGCAGGGAAAGATCTTTCATGCTCTGTCTCCGTTCAAGATGGGTGGCGCGGCCCATTCGGCCGTCCGGCGAATCGCCTCATGCAGCGGCGTCCATTGCGCCAGGTTCAGTTCGCTGCGGGCTCGTTGCGTGGAAGGAACATAGCGCTGCGGCGTAGAGCCGGGCGCCGGGCGCTGCGCAATTTCGACCGCGCCGCCGACTGCGCGCGCGATCTCTTCGATGCTGTACGGTTCTTCCGAGCCGGCGTTGTAGACGCGGCCGGGCGCGCCGTTGACAAGCATGGTCCAGAGCCACGCAGTCAGGTCGGCGGCATAGAGATAGGAACGCACCGCGGTGCCATCGCCTTGTATGCGAATGGGGCCGCCGGCTACGGCGTCGCGTATGAAGTTGCCGATAGCGAAGTGGGAGTCGAGCGGCAGCAGCGGGCCGGCAAAGGCAAAACACCGGGCAATCACGCATTCCAAGCCGTGTGTTCGCCCGTAAACCGCGCACAGCGTCTCGGCGGCGCGCTTGCCCTCGGCGTAAACGGCCTCCGGGTGGCTGGGGGCGGGAGCGCCGGCATAGTCCTCGGGGATGTGCGAGAGTGTGGCGGGCTGGCGGCCGTAGACTGCTCCCGAACTGGTGAACAGCACGCGGCGCGCTCCTGCGTTTTCGGCAAAGTCCAGCACGCGGCGAGTGCCATCGACGATGGTGTCGAGCACGAGCAGCGGCTGCTCGCGGCACAGCGCCGGAGTGGCGTCGGCGGCTGCGTGAATCACGTGCGTAAAGCGATCGTGGGGCAGGGAGAAGAAGCGAACATCTCCCTCCACCACCCGCACGGCGTGATGCAGCGCCAGGTGGGGAGCCTTTTCAACGAACTTTCTGGGCGACCGCGTCAGCACGGTGATGGTGGCGTCAATGCCGGTGCGTTCCACGGCCCAGAGAAAACTCTCGACGAGCCAGCAGCCGAAGAACCCCGTGCCGCCGGTGAGGAAAATGCGAGCGTCATCGAGTTTCCGCCACACTTCGCCGGTGTGCTCGAGAATGAGATCGATATCGGCGGACGGTAGACTACGCATGCGCGCAACTCCGTTCGGCGAGAATCCGCGCCATTTGATGAAAAGTGTCGATGGTGTAATTCACCATGGCGGGCGTGATTCCCGGGTAGACGCCGATCCAGAAGACCCGCTCCATCACAAAATCCGTATTGGTCAGCGGCCCGGCGACGCGGTACGCCACGTCGCGGTACGCCGGCTGGCGGGTGAGATTGCCGCCGAAGAGGAGACGGGTCGCGATTTTGCGCTCTTCGAGAAAGCGAATGGCTTCGTTGCGCGAAAAAGGCGCTTCCGGACGGACGGCGATCGGAAAACCGAACCAGCTCGGGTCGCTGCCCGGCGTGGCTTCGGGCAGAATCAGAAACTCGCTGAGATCGCCGAGGCCGGCGTGCAGCGCGGCAAAGTTGCGGCGCCGCGCATCGACAAAACCGTCGAGCTTGCCGAGCTGCGCGACTCCGACGGCAGCCTGCATATCGGTCAATTTCAGGTTGTAACCGATGTGCGAGTACGTATATTTATGGTCATACCCATAGGGCAACTCGCCGAGTTGCCAGTCGAAGCGCTTGCCGCAGGTGTTGTCGCAGCCGGTTTCGCACCAGCAGTCGCGACCCCAATCGCGGAAGCTTTCGACCACCTTGCGAAGCGCCGGCTGGTTGGTGAGCACCGCGCCGCCTTCGCCCATCGTGAGGTGGTGGGCGGGGTAGAAGCTGGTGGTGGCAAAATTACCGAACGAACCCAACTTGCGGCCCTGGTACAAGGAGCCGACGGCGTCGCAGCAATCTTCGATCAGCCACAGGTCGTGCTTGCGGGCGAATTCCGTAACCGCTGCTAAATCAAAAGGATTGCCGAGCGTGTGCGCCAGAATGATGGCCCGAGTGCGAGGCGAAATCGCCGCTTCGAGCTGCGTGACATCGACGTTGTAGGCCGGAATCGTGACGTCCAGAAATACAGGAACGAACCCATTTTGCAGGATCGGATTGACCGTGGTGGGGAACCCCGCGGCCACAGTCAGAACTTCGTCGCCGGGCACCAGCCGGCCCTTCAGTTTCGGCGAGCCCAGGGCGCTCACCGCCAGTAGGTTGGCGCTGGATCCGGAATTGGTGAGCACGCATTCGCGAACTCCCATCCATTGAGCGAATTTCCGTTCGAATTCAAGTGCGAAGCGTCCGGTGGTGAGCCAGAAATCGAGCGAGGAATCCACCAGCGAGCGCACTTCGGCGGAATCGAAGACGCGGCCGGCAACGGGAACGGAACTTTCGCCGGCGGTAAAGCCGCGAGCCGCGAACGCCTCGGCGCAATATTCTTCGGTGAGCTCCAGAATTTTCCGCCGAAGCTCATGGCTTCGTTCGGTCATGCGACGAACTCCGCAACCCGTGCGGCGCACCCCAGGAATTCGCGGTACCACGCGATGGTCCGCTCTATGCCTTCGTCGAGCGTGAACAGCGGCTTCCAGCCGAGCATGCGGCGCGCCCGCGAAGCATCCAGCGACTGGCGGCGAATCTCATTGCTGGCGTGATTGAGGACGAGCGGCTCCACATCGGAACCCATGGCGAGCAGCACGCGATTGACGAGCTCGAGCACGCTGACTTCGGTTTCGAGCGAGAAGTTGAACGCCAGGCCCTTCAGCTCCTCGCGCTCATGGAGTTGTTCGGCGAGCAGAAGGTAGGCCGCGGCGCCGTCTTCGACGTAGAAATAATCGCGAATGTAATGGCCGTCGGAGCGAATCACGGGACGCTGCCCGCGCAGGGCGGCGCGAACGGTGCCGGGCACAATGCGATTCCAGTTCAAATCACCGCCGCCGTAGAAATTTCCGCAGCGCGTTACGGCGACAGGGAGGCCATAGGTTTGAGCGTAAGTCTGGGCGATCAGGTCGGCGCAGGACTTACTGACGTCGTAGGGATGGCGGCCGGCGAGCGGTGTGTCTTCGTTGTACGGCAGCACCTCCTGATCGCCATACGCCTTGTCGCTGGAGGCGACCACGATGCTGCGAACGCCGCCCGTGCGGCGGCAGGCTTCCAGCAGATTCCAAGTGCCCTGTATATTGCTTTCGAACGTCGAAATCGGATTGCGATTGGCGATGCCGACGATGGTTTGCGCGGCGAGATGAATCACCACGCCGGTTTCGTATTCGCCGACGGCGCGCTCCATCGCGTCGCGATCGCAGATATCGCCGCGCACTACTTTCACGCGATCCAGCGTGCCCGCGCGGACCAGCTCGCTTTGCGGCACCCAATCGCGAACCAGGCATACGACGTCGGCGCCCGCATCGACGAGGCTGCGAGTGAGCCAGCTACCCACCAGGCCGGTAGCGCCTGTGACGAGCACGGAGCGATCGCGCCAGAATTGCGCGTTCGCGCTCACGCCCACACCTTCCAGGGCGCGTGGCCGCTGGTCCACAATTCGTTGAGGTAGAGATAGTCGCGGTAGGTGTCCATGGCGTAGAAGAAACCGGGATGGCGATAGGCCATGAGCTGCCCTTCGCGGGCTAGCCGCTCGAGCGGCTCGCGTTCAAAGATGCACTCATCGCCGCCCAGGTAGTCGAAGACTTTCCGATCGAGCACGAAGTAGCCGGCGCTCATCCAGCCATCAATGTTGGGTTTCTCCGTAAATGTATTTACGCGATCGTTGGCGTCGAGATCGAGCATGCCGAAGCGCGACACCGGCGAAACCGTGGTGACGGTGGCAAAGCGCCCGTGAGATTTGTGATATTCGACGAGGTTTCCGACATCGACGTTGGCTACGCCGTCGCCGTAAGTGAGGAGGAATGTGTCGGCGTCAATGTAACGCGCAATTCGAGAGATGCGGCCGCCGGTCATGGATTCGATTCCGGTATCGGCGAGCGTTACGCTGAAACCCTGTTCAGTATGAAGACCGTGGTAGCGGATTTGCGATTTCTGGCCGAGGCAGATGGAGAAATCGTTGTTCATGGCCTCGTAATTGAGGAAATATTCCTTGATCGCAGCGCCCCGATACCCAAGGCACAACACGAACTCGCGGAACCCGTGATGGGCATACGTTTTCATGATGTGCCAGAGGACGGGGCGCCCTCCGATTTCGACCATTGGCTTGGGCCGGAACTCGGTTTCCTCGCGGAGCCGCGTTCCTAAACCACCGCACAAGATAACTGCCTTCACGACTCTGATTATTCGAGAGATGCAGGCAAGTCACTAGTCCGTATTTGGTACTGAAACTATTGCTCTCTTTAGTTATGGGAGCGGCGCGAGAGCATAGCTGGTGCTTCGACCTCCGGCGGAATTGCGGATCAATAGACCGCGCTCCACCAGAAGCGCTATGTCGCGCAGCGCGGTGTCGTGCGAGCACTTGGCGAGCTTCGCGTATTTTTGCGTAGTAAGATTGCCCTCGAACCCGTCCAGCAGCCGATCCAGTATCGACTTTTGCCGTTCATTGAACGCAATGCTGCGCGCCCGATCCCAAAACCGCGCCTTGGTGAGAACGGCGGTTAAAGTTTCCTGCGCCCTATCGATTGCACGGCCGAGGCAGCCGAGAAACCACTCGAGCCACCGGGTGATATCGAGTGTCCCCTGCTGCGCCCATTCGAGGATTTCGTAGTAGGCGTACCGCTCTTCGCGGATCTGCGCGGACATGCTGTAGAACCGCTGCGGACTGTTCTCGGACCGCGCGAGCGCCATATCGGCGATCGCTCGCGCGATGCGGCCGTTGCCGTCGTCGAACGGATGGAGCGTGACGAACCAGAGATGCGCCACCCCAGCTTTTATCACCCGGTCGGTACCGTCATCGTTTTCGAACCAGTTCAGGAATCTCCGCATCTCAGCCTCGAGGCGTTTCGCCGCCGGCGCCCGGAAATGAACGTGCTCTTTTCCGAGCGGTCCGGAGACAACCTCCATAGGGCCTGTGCTGTCGTCGCGCCAGGCGCCTGCTCTGATCCTGTGCATGCCGCTTCGGCCTGTTGGAAATAAGGCTGCATGCCAATCGAACAGACGTTCGGCGGACAGAGGCTGATCGTAGTGGCTGGTGGCGTCTAACATCATTTCCACCACGCCCTCCACGTTCCGGTCTGCTGCCTGAAGCGCCCCAATGTCTATGCCGAGGCGGCGAGCAACCGAAGAGCGGACCACCTGAGCATCCAGATTCTCGCCCTCTATTTCGCTGGTCTTCAGGACGTCAGTGGTGAGGGTTTGTAGAATGGCTTCCTGCCGCAGTTTGAATCCGAGAGCTTCCATATGACCGGTGAGGCGACCTTGCTGGTGCCGCACACAGCCGAGAAGGTCGGTGAGGTGTTGCCGGTCCCAGTGCAGCCAGGGCCAATTGGGAAGCTCATGGATGTACATTCGACGCAGCTCTTGCGTAGATTATACCGAATAATCTACGCATGGCGTGTGTTTCGACGCAATTAATGCGTAGAACCGCGTTATGCGATGCTTTCGACGGGGGACTTCTCCGGTTCGTGGAACGCGAGGACGGCTTGTTGCGCTTGTTTGCGGAGGCGCCATTTTTCGTAGGGCGGCGCTTCTTTCTTGGCGATGTCCTGAATGATGGCGGCCTCGATTTCGCGCTCCTGCACATCCGGCGGAATTCGTTGGAAGCGCTCCTGTTGGCGGAGAACTTCGGCCTTTTGCTTTTTCAGCATGGCCTTCTTGAGATCCGGCATGTCCTGAAAGAGCATCTCGGCGATATGCATCCGCTGCTGCTCGTATTCGAGGATGAGAGCGCGCTCCTGGTCTTCGCGATTCTGGCGCTCGGCGGCTTCGCGCTGGCGGCGGAAGTTGTTGCGCAACGTCTGTTCAAGCTCCGGACTGACGACGCGTTCGCGAGTCTCGGGATCCTTTACTAGTTTGACGAGGAGGCCGCCGGTATTGCGCAGCGCCTGTCCCGCCGATTTTTTTTGCCGGCAGACGTGGATGGCGATTTCGCACCAGTCGAGAAGGTCCACCGCTTCGCGGGTGTTGGCTCCGCCGTCCAGCGCTGTGCGCACGATGCTGACGGCGACGTGAGGCAGCACTTCCTGCTCCAGCATGCCTTGCAGGACGCGCACGCAGCGCTCGAGGCCGTAAAAATCGAGCGCTGTCACCGCTGCATGACAATACGCCGCCGCGGCTCGCGCCGCCATGCCTGTTTGTTGCAACTGTTCCTTGCACGCAGCACGGCGGACTTCCGGGTCGCTGGCTGCGCCGTGCATCAGGAGCGTCTTACGCTCAGACACATAGCCGGGATGTTTGTGCAGGGCAATGCGCCAGTCTTCGCTCGAAACGATCTGATAGGAACCGAGAATTTGAATCCGGTTCAACTGCTCAAAGGCCGGCTCGAGCGTCTGCATGAGGCGCGAAAGATATTTGGGAGGCGTGAGGATGCCCAAGTGTTCCGTGGCGAGCTGCCGGGCATCGATGATCACTACGTCCGTTTTGGCGAACGCCACCGCGAGGAAGCGGTACAAGTGCTTGGCCGTAATTCCATCGAGCTCCATGTAGCGGCTGGCATCGAGAAGGCGGAAGAAGCCGCTGTCCATGGACTGTATCAGCTTATCGGTCCAGGTAACGGAGCCGGTGCAGCGGCCGGTTGTGCGGTTGAGCGAAAAGCTGGCTTCCTGAAAGACGTTGCACCATTTCACTTCCTCCTGCTGCTCGTTTTCCATGAGCGCGCGGAAGCGCAGCGGGATGAAGCGATCCATGGCGAGTTTGAGGCGCTTGTAGAATTTGCCGTGAACGGCTCCGATGTCGAGAATCCGGGCGATCTCGCGGCCTGTAAAGGTCACCGTCTTGGCGAAATCGTTGCGGAACGTAAGCACACCGAGGGCTACGAAAATATCGAGATCCTGCTCCGTGGGAAGCCCGAGCTCGTTGTTCCCCTGAACCTGCCATACTACCCGTGCGAGAGTGCCATCGGGCAGCGTTTTATTGCCGCTGATCTCGATTTTGCCTACTCTTTTGCCGACGCGGCGCTCCAGTACGGCGAAGGGAATGGCTGCCAGGTTCTCCTCTTCGACCGAGAGGTTCATGAGAGCCTGTTTCGGAGCTGCTTTTCCTTTACCTGAGGTGGTGATGGCCATACCTTAACTCTGTTTACAACGCGGCACGGCGGCCCGCCACTTTTTTATTGGGAAACTCATGAAAGCAGCGGACTTTTACGATGGGACTCATAACGATTTTCACAGAGCCACCTCCAAGTCCATATTTTCAAGGCTTTCCATTCAGAAGTACCCAAAAGACCATACCATATGGCGGTATCCGGCGGCGAAATGGTAAGTCGCTGTAATGCGGGCATTTAGCGGAGCTTGCTTACGATCAAGCTCATAGCAACTTACGGTCAGACCCATGAGCTTGATCGTAAACTGCCTGTAAGTTATTGAAAAATATAGAAGCATCAGAATCGGCGGGTGTGAGCCTGACCGTAAGGCTTGGCGCTTCTCTTTTCAACTACTTACAACTGGATTTACGCCGAAGCACATGCCACTTCCCGTCAAACCCTGGAATCCGGGCTCCTTTTCCCCCCAAACCCAAGGAATTTCCGTGGAAACTCATGCCTTCGGAGGAGGCTTCCATGAGTTTGAGCGTAAGCCGCGGGGTCCTGTGAGTTTGACCGTAAGCGCCTCAAATGAAGGAGGCCGCCGTAACAGTGTGTAAAAAACAATGCGAGTATAATGTGGAACTGGCCCAGGTTCCTTTTGGATGATCCGTTTATTCCGAGTTTTCGTTCCAGTAGGCGTAGTGACACTGCTGATTTCCGAGGTGATCCTGATCGCCTCGGCTTTCGTTTTGGCCACATATCTGGTGCTCACGGTGGATCCGGTTGTCTATCTCCTATACGACGGCGGATGGATGCGGATCGCCCTGGTTTTGTTGACGATTCTGGTCGGGCTGCACTTCCACGATCTCTATTCCAATATTCACGTGCAATCGCGCGTCGTGCTGCTTCAGCAGCTTTGTCTGGTGATCGGTATCGCCTTTCTATTGCAGGGTCTTATCAGCTATGTAGACCCGTTCATGCGCGTGCCGATTCGCGTGATGGTGCTGGGGAGCTTCATCTCGGTACTGGCAATCTTCGGATGGCGGATTTTTTATAGCAGGTACGCACTCGGCGTAATCGGCCGCGACCGGCTGCTGTTGGTTGGGGGAAGTCCTTTACTGGAAGATATTGGGGAGTACATCGAGTTGCATCCGGAGACGGGGTTGGCGATTGCGGGATATTTGGACGATTCCCACGAAGCCGGCAGTCTTCTGCCGGGCGGCAAGGCCCTCGGCCCGCTCGCGGCGCTTCGGGACATTGTGACCGCAACGAGGCCGAATCGCATCGTTGTGGGCATGAGCGAGCGGCGGAACTGCGTCCCTGTTGCGGAGTTACTGGAATTGCGCTTCGCAGGGCACATCATTGAAGAAGCAGCCAATACCTACGAACGCGTATGCGGCCGTGTGTGCCTGAGGGAATTGCGGCCTTCGCACCTGATCTATTCGGGCGAACTCGGACCGCGCAGGCAGAACGTGATCTTCCAAACCGTAGCGAACATGGTGGTCGCGGTGGTAGGGGTCGTGGTTGCGTCGCCATTGATGCTCCTGACGGCACTTGCAGTACGGCTCAGTTCGCCCGGCCCGGTGCTCTACCGGCAGGTTCGCGTTGGCCTCGACGGCGCGCCGTTTACGGTGTATAAGTTTCGTTCGATGCGCGTGGATGCGGAAGCGGGAACGGGCGCTGTATGGGCAAAGCGGGACGACCCGAGAGTGACGCGAGTCGGAAAAATCATCCGGAAGATTCGCTTCGACGAACTGCCGCAACTCTTCAATGTGCTTCGCGGGGAGATGTCGATGGTGGGTCCGCGGCCGGAGCGTCCGGAATTCGTCAAGACTCTGACCGAGCAGATTCCGTATTACGCGCAACGGCATTGCGTGCTTCCAGGAGTTACCGGCTGGGCACAGATCAACTACAAGTACGGCGACACGCTCGAGGACACCATCTGCAAACTGGAGTACGACCTGTACTACATCAAGAACATGTCGCTCAGTCTCGATACGTACATCATCTTCCATACGGTCAAGGCGATGCTGCTTTCCCGTGGTGCGCAATAAATGCAGTAACCACACGTCAGCTTGACAGCTTCGAGAAAATCGCGTCAGACTTTGATTTGCTAGCGGGCGGGGCCCGAGGGGAGGATGGACGTTGAAACGATTAGCGCCGATTCTGATTTGGGTGGCGCCGGCCTTTGCGCAATACGCCGGACCGGCCGTGCTCAGCCGCGGAGAGGCGCCGACGGCAATGATCGGGCCGCAGATCAGCTTCCGGCCATTCATTGAGGTTTCGGGCGTCTACGATACCGGACTCTCCGGCGTGGGTTTGACGGCTGCAGGCCAGCTTGCGAATCTCTCATCGCCAGGCATTCGCGTGGACGGAGGCATCAGCGGCTATCACTCATGGCGTCACACTCAGATCGGGTTGGATTATCACGGCGATATGACGTCGTTCCAGAAGGCGACGTACTATTCGAATACCAACCAGAGTCTGATGCTCAGCATCAAACACCAGTTCACCCGGCATATCTATCTAAACCTTCGAGAGACCGGCGGCATTATGAACTATGGTACGGGGGAAAATGCGCTTTCGCAGGCAATCCCATTCGACCCGAGCCTAAGTTATGTGCCGGTGACCGACTTTTTCGATAACCGCACGCTGTATATGACCACGCAGGCAGACCTGGTGATTCAGAAAAGCGCGCGGCTTTCGTTCGACTTCGGAGGCGATGGATTTATAAACCGGCGCCGTTCGAGTGCGCTCATCGGGGTAACGGGAGCAACGGCCCGCGCCGATGCTCAATACCGGCTTTCCCGCAGGACCACGATTGGCGCAAATTACCTCTACAGCCATTTCAGCTTCAACCACATTTTCAGCAGCACGGATATGCACGGCGTGGCCGGAACGTACGGGGTTCAGTTGACCCGCTGGTGGGAGTTCACAGGCTATGCGGGCGTAATGCGGATGGAGACGAAATTCATTCAGGACGTTCCGGTGGACCCGACGATCGCGGCGATCATCGGCATTACCGAGAGTCCCGAGATCGTCTATAGCGTGCGATACGTTCCCAACCTGAACGCGCGCTTATCACGGACGTTTCAGCACGGCGTGGCGTGGGCGATGGGCGGACATACCGTCACTCCGGGGAACGGGCTATTCCTGACGTCGACGTCGACGACGGGGAGCGTCGGATACACCTATACCGGTCTACGCCGGTGGAGTTTGTCGGGCACCTTCGGGTATGAGAACGCTGATAGCGTAGGAAACGTAATTGGCAATTACGGTGGGCTGAACGGCGGGCTGACGGTATCGCGACAACTCACGCGAGCCGTTCACCTCATCGCGTCGTTCAACGGCCGGCAATACAATAGCAACGACTTCAAACTGTATAACCGCACTTTCTACGACACGCGCATCGGAATCGGGTTTGCGCCTGGCGACGTTCCACTGAGAGTGTGGTAGCGATCAGGCGGAACCGTTAAATTTTGCTCTCGTGCCATACTGTTTAAGTGAATTCCCCGGTTCAACATACGGTCGCAGTTTTCGGTCTGGGCTACGTCGGCAGCGTGACTGCCGCATGTTTGGCGCACCTTGGCCATTCCGTCATTGGCGTCGATAAAGACGATATCAAGATCAACAGTATTCTTGCGGCACACGCACCTTTTTACGAGCCCGGACTTGAAGAATTGATCCGCGGAGGCGTCGGTTCCGGCAGGCTTTCGGCAACCAAAGACGCGCAGGGAGCGCTGGAGAAAGCCGATATCGCGATGCTGTGTGTCGGCACGCCGTCGGCGCCGAACGGCAACCTGGGGCTAGACCAACTCGAGCGTGTTTTCGTGGAATTGCGCCACCACCTGGCAAGGCGGCAAAAGCCGCTTATCGTGGCGGTCCGCAGCACGGTATTTCCGGGAACTGTGGAAGAGCTTTCGGCGGATTTGGCGCCGGCTTTTCCGCAAGCCTCCTTCGTCTCCAACCCCGAATTTCTTCGCGAGGGGACGGCGGTACGCGATTTTATGGAGCCTTCGCTGGTGGTGGTAGGCGGTAACGACCGCGCCGCCGTGGACGCGGTGGCGGAGTTGTACACTCCTCTGGGCATGGAAGTTTCCTGTGTGTCCCTACGGACCGCGGAGATGATCAAGTACTGCTGCAATGCATTCCACGCGTTAAAAATCGCCTTCGCGAATGAGGTGGGAGCATTGGCTTCGCGCCTTCTGGTTTCGCCGGAAGAAGTGATGCAGACGCTGTGCCGCGACGTGAAACTGAACGTTTCGGCAGCCTATCTGAAACCCGGGTTTGCATTCGGCGGATCCTGCCTGCCGAAGGATCTGCGCGCACTCACCTACCGGGCGCTGCGCATGGATTTGAAATTGCCGCTGCTGGAATCCGTTCTTTCCAGTAATGAACGCCATCTGGAGCGCGGGATACAGGATATTCTTTCGACGAACGCAAGCCGCATCGGTATTTTCGGGCTGGCATTCAAAGAGAATACCGACGATTTACGGGAAAGCCCGATTATTACGGCGATCGAGCAACTCATCGGCAAGGGCAAGGACGTGCGCATCTACGATCCGCATATCGACCTGGATTCGATTTACGGCAGCAACCGCAGCTACCTGGTGAATTCACTGCCGCACATCAGCCGGGTAATGTCGAGAGAACTGGGCGAGATGCTGGAGTGGGCGGAGTGCGTGGTCATTGCACAAAAGCCCGCGGCCGATGCTGCCCGCGCCATTGTGAACACGCGAAAGCCGGTGATCGACCTGGTGCGGGCGCGTATCGCAGCCGAAACAGCGACCAGCTAGCGCGCGAGTTAGATCCACCGGCGAACGAAGTAATACGCGATTTTGGCGCATTCCACGGCTTCGTCCATAAAACAATCGAAGCGCCTGGTGAATGCCGTGGAGCGTTTGAGAACGTCGGGCACCGGCCGCGGCTGCACGTCGATGCCAGCCTTCCGAAACACGCGCACGGCGCGAAACATGTGAATATCGCTGGTAAGCAAGACATTGCGGCCGCCGCTTCCGCCCAGAATGCGCGCGCACTCGAGCGCATTCGTGCGCGTGGAGAGGGAGGAATCATCGACGGCGAGCAGGTTGTCAGGAACGCCCTCAAGCACAAGAAAGGAGCGCATTTCGCGGCCAACGCCGCGACCCAGCAGAACGATTTTGCGGAAATGACCGGCGCGGTAGGCGTAGACGGCATACATGCTGCGAAGCAGAGTATCCTGCGCGGGAAAACCACCGGCCATTTCGCCGCCGCCGAGGACGATGAGTGTATCGCCAGTGGGATCGTTCCACGGGCCGGCGAGGCGGCGTGCAATCCACGATGTGAGCGGCGTAAGCGTGACAACCAGTGCGATCAGGCCGAAGGCCGCAAGCAGCCGGAGAGCCCATCGCGCGAAGGCGCCGCGCTTCATACGGGCGGCCCATTCAACGGAAACACAAAACGCTCGCTGCCGGCGGTGTAGACGTAGCCAGAGGCGGTTCGCTCCAAGCGGGCAGTGTCCGGAGTTTCGGCGAGAGAGAGCACGGCGGCGAACTCGGCGGGGCAGGGGACACGCGCGGAAAAGCGCGCTACCCAAGCCGGCTCACGGCTTCCATAAGCGGGGGAGTATTCGCCACGCTCGCGGTGCAACTCCCACGCGGTGTCTTCGAGCGGCACAATCGCAAGCGCCGGCACAGCGTCGCCGAAAGCGCGGATTCCGCGGCCCCGCGATTCCACGGAGAGCAACGGCGCGAAGTGCCAGTAGATATCGAGAGTATGGTCGCCGGAGCCTTCGACGATATCGCGGACCAGCCAGATACCGCGATCGAGGCCGGTGACGATACGCCGGTGGGTGAGCGGATGATAGCCGCCATGGGAGGCATCGAGGAAAGAGGCATGCTCGCCGGGCTCCCAGCGGTGGACGGATACCGGGGGAAAGCTCTGCCACGCGAATGGCCCGCGTGCGGCGGCCTGGTCGTGTCGGTCGATGGTGAGGGTATTGTGGGCCGCCGTGCCGCGGAAGCGTTCGCGGACTCCGTCGTTGCCCATGTACGCGCCGGTACCGGGGTCGGTGAGCAGCAGGCGCCCGGCCGCGGCCAACTGAATGCTGAGCAGGTCGGCATGGCCGTGGCCGCCGACAAGTCCGCCGAGGATGCCCGCATCGACGAAGAGTTGTGCGGGCGCGGGAGTGTTGGCGCTCATGGCGTAGATACCGGCGTCTGGCATGGCGACGGGAGCGAGTTTCGGGGCGGCCGGGGGCAGGGCATCGAACGCGGCCGCGCTTTCGGCGCCGAGAAGCCAGAGGGCCTCTTCGCAGAAAGCGGCGGTTCGCGGCTTCAACCCGGAATTGCGGAACAGCACTGCGCCGGTGACGAGCGGATCCAGCATTTCCGCAGCCCCATTGCGAGTTCCGTCGAAGAGGCGGCCGCCATCGTCGTCACCGAAGCGCGGCAGGGCTCCGGCCTGGGAGAGTTCGGCGGTGGCGGCTAGCATGCGGCGCAGGGTGGCATCAAATTCCGGCGGCACGGCTACGCCATTGCGGCCGGCGAGTATGCGCGCATGCAGGAAGAAATCCACCGCATAGACGTGGTAGTAGATGGACTGCTCAAAGTGCAGCCCGTCGGCGCGCACCTGACGGCGGCTTTCTTCAAGGACTATGCGCCAGCCTTCTCTTTTCCATGCAGCCGCGCCGCGCAGGCCAGGGTAGGCGCAGCCGATCACGAAAAGGGCAAAGCCTTCGCCCAGCAGGTGCGTGTTGGGAGAAAAGTACGTGGAGAGAAACCGCTCCAGGTACCAACCGCTGCGGCCGACTTCCACGGCGAGATCACGCTGAAAGGCGGCAGAGTCCGCAGGCGTGCCGGCCAGCAGAAAGGCCGTCCACATCCACGAAAGAACGCGGAAGGCGACCTCCAGCGCGCTGGCCCAGTTGATGCCGAGCGGGTACGGGTTTTTGGCTCGCCAGTCATTCCACAGTTCGATGAGCCTGGCGGCATAACGAGCGTCTCCGGTGAGACGGTAGGCTTTGGCGAGCGTGGGCAGGAATTGGTGGCGGTTCAATTCCCAGACAATCTTGTGATCGCCAACGGCGAGAAAGTCGAGGTATGGAATGACAGGCCACGGCTGCGGCGGGGCGGTTTTGCCGTGAACGGGGTCGAGCGACCATTGGAGGTCCCGGCCGAAATCCAGATCGCGGTAGCCGAGCAGGTCGAAGCGTCCGTTGAGCAGGCGGTCCGCACGGGCGATGGTGTGCGCGGCGTCATCGGGGAGGCGTTTGCGGAAGACGTCTAAAATTCCGGGGATGTCCGCGCGATCGCAATAGAAGGCGCCGGTGAATTTGAGATTGCCGCCGGGGCGAAAGGGATCCCAACCCAGGCGATGGTAGAGCACGTGGCTACGTTTCGAAGCTTCCTGACGGCAGCGCGTATAGATCTGGTGCGCGCCCATATTGGCGATTTTCTTCAATCGCTCAATGGACAATCCTGGTCTCCTTCCAGAGGGAGCGGGGCGAGACGAAGAAGACGCGCAATGCGGCGACGGTGGCTATCGCCAGAACGAGGAAGGTACGGATGGGCGAGGTGATTCGGCGTAACGGGAACTCTTCGGGAAGGTAGGGATCGGCGATGGCGGCGAGATAAAAACAGAGCTGTCCGGCGATGGCCAACTGCGCCCAGGGCCAGGGAAGAAAGAGGCTGGAGAGCGCCGTTGCGAGCAGGGCATACGGCAGCAACAAGCGGGCAAACTTGTAAGACATGAAGTGGAACCACATACGATTACGCGGGCCCATGAGGGCGGGGTAATCGCGCAGCATCTGGTAGTTTCCGGCGAGCGTGCGCACCTTCCGCTGGAACTCCATATCGAGCGTGGTGGGGAGATCGAACATCAAGGCGCGCAATTCCACTATGGAGCGGTAACCGCGAAAGAAGGCGGCAAGCGGCAGGTAAACGTCGTCGAGCAGGGTCTCTTCAGGGACCATCACGGCGAGTTCGCGGCGCATGGCGTAGTATGAGCCCACGGCGCCGAAGATGGAATCGATGCGGCTGAGCGAGTCGCGAATCCAGGTTTCGTAAAGGCGGTAGAGGCCAACCCCGGCTTCACCCTTGGCCGCGCCATGGCGGATGACGAGGTTGCCGCTGGCGACGCCGATCTTGTTATCAGCGAAACAGTCGATCAGGATTTGCAGGCTGTCTTGGGCGAGAGACTGGCGCACATCGGTGAAAACGAGGATTTCGCCGGTAGCGACTGCGATGCCGGCATTCAAGGCCGCGGGCTTACCACCGCGAGGTTTGCGGATGAGCCGCACGCCATGCTGCGCAAAGCCTTCGACGAGCGATTCGGTAGCGTCCGTGGAGCCATCGGAGACGACGACGATCTCGACGAGCTCGCCAGGGTATTCGAGGTCCAGGATCGAGCGGAGTTTATCCGCGATGAATTTTTCGCCGTTGTGCACCGGAAGAATAAAGGACACGGTGGCGCGGAACGGCTTGGAATAGACGGGACGGGCGCGATAGCGCGCCAGAAAGTGCAGCAACAGCGGATAGCCGAAGGTCACATAGAACAGGAAAGCGATAGAGGCTGCAAAAACAAGTTCTGGGGCCATGGTCATGAAGTGAGAAAGTCCTCAAACTGGCGGCTGATGGCTTCCCAGGAACAGTAGGTGCGCACATTGTGGAGAGCGGCTCCGGCGATGCGGGAGCGCTCATCAGGCGATTCCAGCAGGCGCAGGCAGGCGGCTGCGAAATCGGCGGATGAATCGGCGATGCAGATGTTCTCGCCGTTATTTACGCGCAAACCCTCGGCGCCGATGGTTGTGGAAACAACGGGCAGGCCGGCGGCCATGGCTTCGTAAATCTTGAGGCGCGTGCCGCCGCCGATACGCAGCGGGACGATAGCGACGGAGGAATCGAACATCCACGAGCGGACGTCGGGCACGGTTCCGGTGACGGTGATGCGGGGGTCGGCTTTGGCGAGCGCCTGGACGGCGGGAGAGGGATCGCGGCCAACGATGGCGAGAGAGCAAGCCGGCTGTTTCTTGCGAATGAGAGGGAGCACTTCCTGGGTGAACCAGGAGGCGCCATCGGTGTTCGGCATCCAGTCCATGGAGCCGACGAAGACGAGGTCGAATGTGGGATGGCGTTCCGCGGGCGGGGCGAAGAAATCGACATCGACGCCGGTGGAAACGGCGGGAACGTTGCTGACACCATACAGACGGCGCATGGTTTCGGCGTCAGTCTCGGAGACAGCGACCACTTTTCGGGCGCCCAGACACGCGGCTTTTTCGTAGGCGAACATGCGATTCGCCTGGAGGCGTAGATAGGCTTTGCTGACGGGGTCCGAAGCGGTTTCCACGCGCCGCTGCCAGATGACAGCTTCGACGTTGTGTTGGAAGAGGACGGCGGAGCCGAGGTCTGGAATGTTTGGCGCGGCGAAGAGGAAATCGGCGACAGTGCAATCGAAGCGGTGCTTCTGTTGCAGACCGGCGATGAGGGTGCGCATAGCCGGGGAGACGAAACGGCCAAGGGCGACGGGTAGCGGAGCAAAGAGGCTGCCGGCGAGCTGCAAAACGAATGCGAAGGAGCGCTTGTCCGGCGGCTGATGGGCAACCGGATAGACGAAGCTGCAATACTCACTGGCGCGGGCAAGCGCTTCGGCGGGCTCGCCGGGATACGTAAGGCAGACGTAATGAACTTCGTGCCGGGCGTGCAGGCGGCGCAACATTTCCAGCGTGCGGATTTGTCCTCCGCGCGTGGTGGGGTGCAGCAGGTCTGACTTTACCCAAAGCAGCTTCATAAGCGGACGAAGTGCGGTGCGTAGCGGGATGCCGGCAGTGTTTTCATGCCGGAGCGGAGATAAGTTCGGGTATGGACTTGCCGATAAAGAACATGTCTCCCCAGACTTGCAGGTTCAGCAAGCGCCACAGACGCTCGGTAGCGTCCTCCGCTCCGCTTTGATGGCGAGCGGTGAGGCGGGCGATTTCATTGGTATCGAGATAGGCGGCCAGGAAACTCTTGGGCGAGGAGAGGCCGGCGAGCAACGGCGCGGCTTCGGCGTCCTGCAGCCAGGCGCGGATAGGCGTCGGAAAACCCATTTTCTTGCGGTAAACGATCTCGTGCGGAAGCAGGTCCTCCACCGCTTTCTTCAGGATGTATTTTTGCTCCGATCCACGGATTTTCATGCGAGCGGGGACGCGCATGGCGAATTCGACGAATTCATGATCGAGCAGCGGCACACGGCTTTCAATCGAGCAGGCCATGCTCATTTGATCCTGTTTCATGAGTAACTCCACCAGGTAAGTTTTCTGATCGGAGTAGAGCATGCGGTCCAGGATCGGCCTTCCGGCGCGATCGTCCCAATAGGAGCGGTAACTGCGATACGCGGTAGCGGCGGGGTTGCGCAGCAATCGCGAGCGCTCGGCGAGCGAGAAGCCGCTGTAGAAATTATCGAGGTAGAGGGATTCCAGCGTGAGATCGCGGCCGAGGAAGCTGTGCAGGAGCTTGCGGCGGGGCGCAGCGGGGAGCAAGGGGGTGGCCGCGAGAAAGTTGCGCAGGGAACGCCGCAGAAATCCGGGGACGAATTTGTAGACGGACGCCGCCTGCATATTGATGGCATTCCAGCGGTAGCGTTCGTAACCGGCGAAGAGCTCATCGCTGCCCTCGCCGGTGAGCACGACTTTGACGCGCTGCGCGGCGAGGCGCGAAACGAAATAAAGCGAGACGCTGGAGGGCCAGGCGATGGGCTCGTCTTCATGCCAGATGAGACGCGGCAGGTTATCGAAGAAGTCCTGGCGGCTCATGCGGACTTCATGGTGATCCGTGCCGATGGCCTGAGCCACCTGGGCAGCGTAGCCGAGCTCGCTGTACTGGGCCTCGGAGTAGCCGACCGAGAAGGTTTGGATGGGGCCGGAAACCATGCGCCGCATGACGGCGGCGATGGCGCTGGAATCCAGGCCGCCGCTGAGGAACATGCCGAGCGGCACATCGCTCATGAGGCGCATGCGAACGGTCTCTTCGAGACGGTCGCGGCATTCACGGATCCACGATTCATCGCTGCGCGAGGGTTCGGGAGGCGCGGCCGGCACATCCCAGTACCTTCGTACCTGGAGGGACGGTGTCTGGCCGGAGAGATCGAGCGTGAGGTAATGTCCGGGCATCAGCTTGCGGATGCCCGAAAAAAGCGTGCGCTCATCGCTGATGTAGCCGAAGGCGAGGAATTCGGGGAGGAGGGAGTCGTCGAAAGCCGGAGAAATGGCGGGATGCTGGAGCAGCGCCTTGATTTCCGAGGCAAAGGCCAGCAATTTACCGTTCCAGTAATAATAAAACGGCTTCTTGCCCAGGCGGTCGCGGGCGCAAAAGAGGCGCTTGGAGTTTTGGTCCCAGATGGCGAAGGAGAACATCCCGCGAAAGCGATCGAGAGCGGCGGGGCCGAACTGCTCGTAGGAGTGGAGGATGGTCTCGGTATCGCAATGGCTGCGGTAGCGGTGCCCGGCTTCTTCGAGCTCGGGGCGAAGGTCCGAATGGTTGAAGATCTCGCCGTTATACGTGATCCAGACGGAGCGATCCTCATTGGGCATGGGCTGCTGTCCGCTGGCCAGGTCGACGATGCTCAGGCGACGGTGGCCGAGAAACACCCGATCATCGTGGAATACACCGGATTCGTCGGGGCCGCGGTGCTGGATGGCGTCCATCATGCGGACCAGGACGTCACGGCCGCAGGATGACTGCTCGACGGAGACAAATCCGGCTATTCCGCACATAAGTTAACTATCCGCAGTACTTTAGTCGCCCAGGAGCCCGTCTCCGAGCGGCACGGACTTCATTTAATGTAGCAGGTTGGCTGCTTCCGCCAAAGCCGCGCCAGTAGTGCGCCGCACCCCTTCCGGCTGGTGGCGGCTGATGCCGGAGGGCGCATGTTACGATCACCTGGAGAGAGCCAAAAAGGGTCTTCGCGAAACAGTGGAAAAATCCCGAACAGTCCTCATTTGCCATCACGACGAGCCGCTGAACAGGTTCGGGCTTGCCCGGTGGATGGCATCCTTTACGGACCTGGCCGCCATTGTCGTGGTCCGCGAACCGCAGGGGCGGCTTCGGAAACGCATCCGGCGCGAGATTGAGCGGGTCGGAATTCTCCGGTTCCTGGATGTACTAGCATTCCGGGTGTACTACCGGCTTTCGCTGGCGCGAGGGGATAGGGCTTGGACGGAGGCCACACTGCAGAAACTCGCGCAGCGTTACGGGGACATTCCAGAGTCGTGCCGTGTGTTGGAGACGCCGAGTCCAAACAGCGTCGAGGCGCTGCAATTGCTGCGAGACGTTCAGCCGGACCTGATTGTGGCGCGGTGCAAGAACATCCTGAAAGCAGACATTTTCAAGACCGCGCAAAAGGGTACGTTCGTCATGCATCCGGGGATCTGCCCGGAATACCGGAATGCGCACGGCTGCTTCTGGGCGCTGGCGAATCGCGACGTGAACAACGTGGGGATGACGCTGCTGCGGGTGGACGCCGGCGTAGATACAGGCCCGGTGTACGGCTACTACAAGTATGCTTACGACGAACTGCGCGAATCGCACACGGTGATTCAGAACCGGGTGGTGCTGGACAACCTGGACGCGCTGAGGGCGAAGTTCGAAGACATTTTAGCCGGCAGAGCACAGTCAATCGATACGGCGGGGCGGAAGTCGCGCGCATGGGGGCAGCCCTGGCTGACGAGCTATGTGCGTTGGAAGCGTGCGGCCGCCCGGAGGCCCAAATGAAGATGCGAGCCACCACGCTGCTGTATCACGATGTGGTGCCGGACGGGCTCTGGGCATCGAGCGGTTTTCAGGGGGCGGACGCGGATGTTTACAAATTAGACTGCGCCGACTTCCACCGGCACCTGGCGGCCGTCAAACAGAGGCTGAAGCGGGGCATGGCGACCGCGACGGAGTTGTTGGAGCATCCACAGGCAGCCGGGGACCGGCCGATTCTCATTACATTCGACGACGGCGGAGTGAGCGCGGCATTGTATATCGCCGACATGCTTGAAGAGTTTGGATGGAAGGGGCACTTTTTCATCACCGCCGGCCGCATAGGGACTTCGGGGTTCGTGGATCGGGCGCAAATTCAGGATATGCACCGGCGGGGCCATGTCATCGGGAGCCATTCGTATTCGCACCCGCCGCGGATGGCGCGGTGTTCGGCGACGGAGCTGGACAGTGAGTGGCAGCGGAGCGTCGCTGTCTTGAGCGAGATTGTGGGGCAGCCGGTGGTGGTGGCGTCGGTTCCAGGCGGATATTATGCGCGGCGGGTGGCGGCTTCCGCAGCAGGGGCGGGGATCAAGCTATTGTTTAACTCGGAACCGGTGACACGGCCCGAAACCGTGGACGGGTGCCTGGTGCTGGGGCGGTTTTCAGCGAAGCGGGGGCATTTGCCGGAATGGTCGGCGGCGATTGCCGCAGGAGACGGCCGGCTGCAAACGCAGGAATATCTGTTCTGGAACGCAAAGAAGGTTGCCAAGACGCTGTTCGGGACGGCGTGGCTGCGGGCGCGAGTCCTGCTGCTGGAGCGTCAAGCGAAAGGCCCCTCGCGGCGCGGATAGACGGCCCCAAATGGCTAAACGCAGGCGGGTAGTACTGGGTTTCAGCATGGTATTATTTTTATCAATGCTTTTCGCCAGCTTTCGCACGCCCTATGTGCGCAACTTTCTGACGAAGCTGTCTCTGTTTGCCGCTGTACCTACCGCGTTTTGCGCCACGGTCGCGGTGCCGGCGGGGGGCGACCTGCAAGCGGCCATCAATAATGCAAATCCCGGGGATACGATTGTCCTCACCGCGGGTGCGACGTACACGGGGAACTACACCTTACCGGCCAAGGGCATATCGCGGTTGTATATCACGATTCAAACTTCGGCGCTGGATAAGTTGCCCACAGGGCGCGTGAGTCCGCAAGATCTCCCAAACATGGCGTCGCTTGTGAGCCAGAGTGGGGGCCCGATCATCACCGCCGACGATTACGCTAATCACTACCGTTTAGCAGGACTGGAACTGCGGCCACAAGACGGGGTTTACGGGACGGATCTGCTTCGGCTGGGAAATGGGTATACCCCGACGGTCGCCGCACTACCTCACGATTTGATTGTGGACCGTTTGTACATCCATGGGGACCCCGCGGCGGGAACAAAACGAGGGATCGCGTTGAACTGCGGCACGGCTACGATCCAAAACTCTTACATTTCGGACATCAAGAGCACCTTTCAGGATGCAAACGGAATTAACTCGTGGAGCGGGACGGGCCCGTTCACGATCGCAAACAACTATATTGAGGCATCGGCGGAGAACATCCTGTTTGGCGGCGCTGTGCCATCGGCTCCCGGAATAGTGCCCTCGGATATTCTGGTGACCGGGAACTATCTGGTCAAACCAATGTCCTGGTGGCCCAACAGCCCGCAGTACGCCGGCACGCAATGGGTGGTGAAGAATCTGTTCGAACTCAAGAGTGCCCGGCGGATTACGGTTGCGGGCAATGTGATGGAGAACTGTTGGCCTTCGGGGCAAGGCGGATATGGCGTGACGATCACGGTGCGGACGGAAGACGGCGCAGACCCGACGGCGGTGGTACAGGATGCGATTTTCGAGAACAACCTGGTGCGCAACGTAGCGTCCGGCGTGGACATGCAGGGAGTGGACGACAACGGCATGGGGTCAACGTCGAACGTTCTGTTTCACAACAACGTCTTTCTGGTGAATGGGGCAGCGTGGGGGCTTGCTTCGGCACGAACCTTCCAGCTTCTCAATGGAGTGGTAGGCCTGACCATCGACCACAATACTGCGATTAGCGACGGCACATTGATTTTGGCCGACGAGGCGCCGAGTCCGGGATTGACGTTTACCAATAACATCTCGTTTAACGGACCGTACGGTATCTTTGGCAGCGGCGCCGGTACGGGGCTGAAGCCTCTGGGTTTGTATTTTCCGGGCGCGGCTGTGACGAACAATGTGGTGATCGGCGGATCGCCTAAGAACTACCCGCCTGGGAATCTGCTGCCGGCGAGCATCGCGGATGTAGGATTTACGGACGCTGCGAATGGGAACTACGCACTGGCGGCTGACAGTCCGTATATTGCGGCGGCTAACGACGGTACGCCGCCGGGTGCGGACGTGAATTCGCTGAACGACATCTTCGACGCGGCGATTCAAGGCACGGCTGGGACATCTTTCACGCGACCGCCGGTAGCGCCGTGCATCGTCGGGCGAAGCTCCTGCCGGGTTCCACAAGACAAATAAGTGTTCAGCTTTTCTGCGGTGAACCGCTCCGGGCGGCTACTCTACTAGTTCATGGGCTCCTTAAGATCCTGGTATCGTCCGATGAAAAAGCTTGTGGCGCCGGCCGTCGTCGGCTCGCAAGTGAGATATGGGCAGGTGCTCGCGAAGCAGTTGGAGAAGCGTCCCAGGTGGCTCGACTTGGGTTGCGGCCATCAATTCCTACCGCGGTGGGCATGGAAGCCAGACCCGGCAATTTTCAGTTCGCTGCCGCGGCTGGTGGGAGTCGATGGGGACTTCGAGAGTCTCCGGCAGCATCCGGGATTGAAGGACAAGGTAAGCTCGGACATTCTTTCGCTGCCCTTCAAGGACGAGTCCTTCGACCTGATTACAGCGAACATGGTAGTGGAGCACGTGCTGCATCCGGAGCAGATGCTGCGCGAAGTGCGCAGGGTATTGGCGCCCGGGGGAGTATTCCTGTTCCACACGCCGAATCGCGCCAGCCCGCTGGTAACGCTCGCCGCATGTTTTCCCGAGCGGTTGAAGAGATCGCTGGTGGGCTATCTGGAAGACCGTTGCGAGGCCGACATTTACCCGACGGCGTACGAGATGAACACCGTCAGAGCAATCCGGCAGCGGAGCGCGGAAGCGGGCTTCCATATCGAGAGCTGCGAACTCGTGGTTACGGAGGCGATCACGCAGAGGCTGGGACCGCTGGCGTTCTTTGAACTTCTCTACATCCGGTTGACGCAAACGAAGCCCCTCGAAAGGCTTCGCCCCGATCTGATTGTAGTTTTGCGGCCTAACTAGAAGCGGCGAGGATTCACCTGAGAGCATGCTAGAGTCGAATTTATGTGCGGCATCGCGGGATTTGTCTTAAGGGGAGGGGAAGCGCGGGAGCCGCAGGTAAGGGCGATGTGCGCGGAAATCCGTCATCGGGGTCCCGACGACGAGGGCGTGTACGTCGATGGCTCGTGCGGGATCGGGATGCGGCGGTTGAGCATCATCGACCTGAGCACGGGACATCAGCCGATATCGAATGAAGACGGCACGGTGTGGGTGGTCTTCAACGGCGAAATCTACAATTACCAGGAATTACGGCAACGGCTAATCGGGCAGGGACACCGGTTTCGGACGAACAGCGACACCGAGACGCTAGTGCATCTGTACGAGCAGGACGGGACGGAAGGGCTGCGCGAGTTACGCGGGATGTTCGCGTTGTGCATCTGGGATGCGCGAAAGCGACGGGTGTTGCTGGCGCGGGACCGTTTCGGCAAGAAGCCGTTGTATTACGCGGAGACGGAGAAAGGGCTTTTCTTCGGGAGCGAGTTGAAGTGTCTGCGCGTAGCGGGAGTGCCACTGGAGATTGACGATGAGGCGCTCCGGCTTTACTTTCAGTTTGCCTACATCCCAGATCCACGAAGCCCGTTCCGGGCGATTCGGAAGCTGCGGCCGGGGAGCTGGCTAATGTGGGAGCCGGGAGGGCGGAAGAGCGAAGGAAAGTTCTGGAGTCTACCCGCGCCCGCCGCTGAAGCGGCGCCAGGTATGACGAAGGAAGCGGCACGCGCAAGAATCCGCGAACTGTTCGATGAATCGGTGAAGATCCGCATGATTGCGGATGTGCCGCTGGGGGCCTTTTTGAGCGGCGGAATCGACTCGAGCTCGGTAGTGGCTTCAATGGCTCTGCAATCGAAGGAGCCGGTGCGCACCTTTTCGATCGGGTTTGACGAACAGGACTTCAACGAACTTCCTTACGCGCGCATGGTAGCGGAGCGCTACGGCACACAGCATCACGAGGAAATTGTAAAGCCCCAGGCGATCGACCTGCTGCCGAAATTGGTCCATCATTTTGACGAGCCATTCGGAGACTCATCGGCGATTCCTACTTATATCGTTTCGCAGTTCGCAGTGCAGTATGTGAAAGTTGCGTTGAGCGGGGATGGCGGAGACGAGTTGTTCGGCGGGTACAAAAGCTTTATATATCAGGACCAACTTCGGTGGGCGGACCGCTTGCCGCAGGTGCTGCGGCGGGCGATGACCGGCATCGCGAACGCGCTGCCATATTCGGCGTACGGAAAGACGTATCTCCGGGCAGTAGCACGGCCGACTGCGATGGAGCGATACTTCGAAACGAATTATGCGCCCTATTTTCTACGCGAGCGTTTGCTGCAGGCGAAGTGGATGTTACCGGCGGACGCGGCGTTTCTGACGCGGACTTTCGCGGGCTGCCTGCTGCCCGAAGACAGCGATGTGCTGCTGCAGGCGATGTATTTCGAGACGGCGGCGAATCTGACGGGCGACATGCTGGTGAAGGTGGATCGTATGTCGATGGCGAATTCGTTGGAGGTACGGTGCCCGGTGCTGGACCACAAGCTGGCGGAATTCGCGGCGACGCTACCAACGTCGTGGAAGATCGAAAACGGGCAGGGAAAGCGAATCCTGGTGGATGCACTATCAGATCGATTGCCGCCAGCGCTGCTATCGCTGCCCAAGAAAGGGTTTGGGGTGCCGCTGGGGATCTGGTTCCGCGGGGCGCTGAAATCGTTCCTGGTGGACCATCTTCTGGGGAAGAAATTTCTGGACCGCGGGTTTGTTTCCGGTAAGTTTGTTCGATACCTGATCGAGGAACACCAATCTCAGCGGCGCGACAATTCACACTGGCTATGGCGCCTGCTAGCGTTAGAACTGTGGCTGCGGGAATACGAGAGTGACATCCGTGTTGAGCCGGAGTTGAAAGCGCTCAGTTGCTAGCGCAACGCGCCGCACACTCGCAATCGCGCCAGCGCCCCCGTACACTACCTGACAATTGTGAGAATGGATATAACTCCACACATTTGTGAGTCTGTAATCTAACACTCCTTTGTTGTTTGGGCAGCGGACAGGCTGATATCGTCGAGCCAGTATATGACCGCGCCGATGCCAACGGAAAGTGTACTTATCGACGCGCCAGAGCTTCCGACGGAGCTAAAGAGCCAGCAGCGTACGAGAAACGATGTTCTCAAAGCCAGGGGAGCTTTATTGGCTCTCGCCGCGGCACTTGGGGCGTGGACTCGCGGGTATTACTTAGGCGATACGACAGTTTATGTAAGTCAGATCATTCCGTCTTTTCACAAGCTGCCGGCGGCCAACTTGTGGGAGTGCGGCCACTTATTGTGGCGTCCTCTCGGATGGGGAATCCTGGAGTTGTTCGGTCCGTTAGTGCAGGCGCTGACGGGATGGAGCATTAGCCAGGCAGCCAGCGCACTCTTGGTAACACTCAGCCTGGGGGCGGCGGCGGCGTCCGTTCTGCTGTGGCACAGTACGCTTCTGCGTCTTACGGGTTCAGGGCGCGTGGCGTTCGGGGTAGCGGCCGCGTTTGCCTGCTCCAATGCGGTCCTGAGTTACAGCCATGCCGGAGCGTCATATGTACCGGGCGTTTTCTTCGTCTCACTGGCGTTGTGGTTATTGGTGCGAGGGCGCAGTGAGGGGGGGCCGAAGGCCGAAGCCGTGGCAGGCAGCGCGGCTGCTGCTGCAATAGCGACACTGTTATGGCTGCCGTACGTGCTCGCGGTTCCCGCATTAGCTGCGGCGGCGTTCGCTGGGCCGGGGGTTTGGGGAAACGCTGGCGTCCGGATGCGGCGAATGCGGCTCTTCGTTGCTATATTCGTGCTGCTGACAGGCGGCACTTACCTTGCGGGAGCGCATTTCGCGCATATGGATACGCCCGCGAAGTTGGTGGATTGGGTGAAGACGGCGGGACACGGGTGGTCACAGGATCACCGACTCATCCGATTGGGTACCGGGCTGCCGAGGAGTTTTCTCTTCCTGGGCGAGGACGGGGTGCAATACCGCCGGTTTTGGCATAGGGATCCGTATGCGCCGGTATCGGCGGTCGACCTGGCACTGGCGAGCCTCTGGAAGATCGCGGCGTTCTTCCTGTTTCTCTATTGGCTGATACGGGGACTGATGAAATGCCCGCAACGATGGCCGAAAGTATGGTTGGCTGTCGCAGCGGCTCCGGTGCTCGTGTTTGCCGTCTTCGTTTTTGAGCCGGGGTCACCAGAGCGTTATCTGCCGGCATACCCGTTTGTGATTGTCGCGGTGGGCTGGGTGCTGCGGGAGAATGGAGCAGCAGGGCGGGGCAGGCGCGCCGCGATCTGGATGTTTCTGGCGGCAATGGCGGCGACGAACGTTTATTCCATGTTCGGTCCGCGCATCGCTCGGGAGGATAGTGCCGCGTTATCGCGGATTGACCAGCTTTTGCAAAAAGCGGACCGGCGGGATCTGGTTGCGGTGTTGAACAATCACGACAGCTTGTCGCTAACTTTGAACCGCGCGTTATTCTGCAGCGCCAACCGGCCGGCTCCGATGCGGCTATATGACATTGTTGAAGTATCCACAAAGCGGGCAGAGTTGTGGCGGCAACAGTTTGCCGAAGAGGCATTGGGCGCGTGGGAGGCAGGCAGGGCAGTGTGGGTATCGAAGCGGCTATGGTCCCGGGCGCCGGACCCCTCGTGGGAATGGGTAGAAGGAGATGACGCGGCGCTGCGGTGGAAGGATCTTCCGGAGTTCTTCACGAAATTGACGACGGACGGAGACAGCGGCGAGCGGGATGGATTCCTGCGAGTGGGCCGCAGTCCCGAGAACGTAGCGGCCTTGAAGGCGCTTACGAGTGCTGCGGTGACCTCCGAATAAGAGAGGGAGCGTAGCCGCCGGCAGCGAAAGGCAAATCCACAACGGCCGGCTGAGTTGCGGCGTTCAGGCGCGCCAGATGAGCATTGGCCTCTCTGGCCACGACGACAGCGCAAGCGGTGACAACGTGGCACCAAACGTCATACGCGGCGTGCTCGAAAAAGATGAACGTGCAAAATGAGGCAAGCGACAGCCGCATTGCGACGGCCGTAAGGTAAACGTCGCGAGCGGCCGGCCTGGGGTCGCGACGAGTCTTGCGGTAGAGTTTCGACATCGAGCGCCAACAGAGCACCAGGATCGAGATAAAAACGAGAGCACCGGGAATGCCGGCTTCCGATGAGAGCTGCGTGTATGTGTTATGTGTACCGACCCACAGCCCCTTGTGGCCGGCCTTCTGCAGAGCGGCGGCATTCTCATAAGCCGCAAAATTCCCCAAGCCGATGCCGAAAATCGGGTGATGGAGCGTGATGTCGAGGCTCTCCTTGAGGACAAACATACGGGACTCAGTGGAGGAGGCGGCATAGCCGGCCGCAAGTTGAGAGGTAGAGTCCTGGAAGCTGTCGGCTGCGTTCGCGTTATTGAACGTAAGATAACGTGCCCGAAGATGGTCAGGCATGAACATGACGGCACCGAAAGCGAGAACGATAACGACGACGCAACTTACGATTTTCGTAATGACCGGTGCTTGCGCGATGCCGAGAATGATCATGACGATGAGTCCCAAAACAGCGGAGCGGGATCCGGTTTTCGCGAAGCAATAGAACACCGGCGCCGTTGCAACGAGGATCCCGATGCGCATGAAAGCGGATTTGCTTCGGAAGAGACGCCAGATGAAAGGCAAGCCGAACAGGAGTGTGGCCGCATAATCGTTGGGATTAGCAAGGCGGCCCTGAACGAGGGTAAGGCGTCCTTCCGCGGTAAGGCGACCATACACCAGGCCGAGAGCACCCGCAGTGATAACAGCATAAGCGATGGTATTCAAAAGACGCTTGGCTTGGGAGTAGGACAGGGTAAGTCCGGTGATGAGAAACCAAGCCATTATCGTGTCAAACCAATGTTCCCGGAGGACATCGACCACGCCGCCACGCCAGTACGCGAAAGGAATGCCGATGATGAATAATGCAGTCAAGACGAGGTAAAGAATTCCGACTTTACTCTCCGTTCCGCGAAGGATGGTTCCCGAAACGATCGCGGTGATGGCAGCGAGAGTACTGAGAATAAGCGGAAGATGGAGAAAGGAGAGGTGGATATCGAGAATTCGGCTGATGAGGATGTAAACAAAGATGATGAGATAGAGAAAGCCGAGCTTTTTCAGAGGAGCAAGATCGTTATCGATATCGATTTTGACGGGCGGGGCAGCGGCCATTGCGGCGTTCAAGGGAAACCTCGTGAGTCGCAAGGCAACTCGTTGTATTAGTGTAGCATAGGAGGAAATTCACACTGTCTGGCCAAAAAACCCGATGGGCTATGATGGTCGGGTGCCCAAGGAGGAAAGCGTCACGCTGGTTTCAATTCTCGTGCCGGTCTTCAATGAAGAAGAAGCGGTGCGGACGGCGCTGTTACGGGTGTTGAATGCGCCACTTCCGGAAGGCGTGCGGACCGAAGCAGTGGTGGTCGACGATGGATCCAATGACCGGTCGCCGGAAATTTTGCAGGAGCTTGCGGACGAGTATCCCAGCCGGGTGCGAATCTTCCGTCATCCCGTAAACCGAGGCAAGGGAGCGGCGGTTCGCACGGCCCTCCGTGAGGCGCAGGGAGAACTTGCGATTATTCAGGACTCCGACCTCGAATACGATCCGGCGGAATACAGCAAACTTCTGGGACCGCTGTTGCGCGGCGAGGCGGATGCGGTATACGGGTCTCGCTTTCTGGTGTCCGGAGAGCGGCGCGTCCTGTATTACTGGCACTCACTGGCAAACCAGCTACTTACAACTCTGTGTAACATGGCGTCGGACCTGAACCTCACCGATATGGGGACGGGCTACAAAGCATTCAGGACGGACCTGGTGCGTAGTATTCCGCTTTCGAGCGACAGGTTCGGGATAGACCCGGAACTTACAATCAAACTTGCTAAACGGCAGGCGGCAATCTTCGAAGTGCCCATTAATTACTACGGGAGAACTTACGAAGACGGCAAGAAGGTAGGGCTTCGGGATGCGGTAAGAGCGGTAGGGGTCATCTTGCGATGTTTCGTTTCAAGCGATATCTACACGGACAGCGGAGCGCGCATACTGGATACGTTATCTTCGGCGACGCGCTTCAATGCATGGATGGCCGACACCGTGCGGCCATGGCTCGGAGGGCAGGTAATGGAGATCGGCGCGGGAATCGGAAACATGGCACGGCACCTTTCGCGGGGGCGGCGAAGGTATGTGGCGACGGATATCGACGATGAGCATCTGGCGCGACTGGGCAGCCGACTCCGGTCGCGGCCGAATGTGGAGATCGCACGGTGCAATCTGTGCGATGCAGCGGATTTCGCAGACTTTCGAGAGGCCTTTGACACAGTGGTTTGCCTGAATGTTCTAGAGCATGTGCCGGATGCGGGGGCAGGATTGCGCAACATTCATTCCGTGCTCAAACCGGGCGGCCGAGCGATTGTGCTGGTGCCACAGGATCAAAAAATCTACGGCACTCTAGACAAGGTTCTCGGGCACTATCTGCGATATTCCGAGGAAGAGTTGTGCCGTAGGATGACCGAGGCAGGGTTCCGGATTGAGACCACACTTCACTTCAATCGTGTGACGAAGCCAGGATGGTATTGGAACGGGCGGGTATTAAAAAGGGGGCACTTCAGCCGGTTTCAACTCGGTATCTTCGATTTTATGACTCCGGTCTGGCGCCGGATCGACAGGTACCTTCCATGGGGATCCGTTTCAGTGATTGGCATTGGCGTGAAGGTCTAAAGCGTATACGTCCGTATACGAAAGCACCATTTTGCGGAGCGGAGACTTAGGTTTGGAGATGCGCAAAGGTTCGCCTCCGCGGGGTGAAGGTATCATGAGTGATATTGAAGTGTTCCCGCATAAAAAATAACCATGCTCCGCCGCGGACGATTGCCGGTTTTATTCTTTTTTATTTTGATAATTCATACAGCGATATCGTTGAGTCATGCGATAACGCTGCGACCCTGGAACGATGAAGGCGCGATGGCGAGCCCCGCCTACGACCTCCTGACGCATGGGCACACAGGAACCAGATCGTGGTCCGAGGGATTGTGGCCCGGTATTCACACTCACACGTATTACATTATGCCCGCGCATTTTCTGGCGCTGGCTGCATGGTTCCGGATCTTCGGCGTGGGCCTCTTTCAAATGAGAGTGTTTTCGCTGTTGTGGGGGTTGGTGGCGCTGGTAACCTGCTACATTCTGGCTCGCCGCCTTACGCTTTCAGAGGGATGGGCGCTCGTGGCGATGGCCATAACGGCTTGCGACTACATGGTGCTCAGCGCCTCTTCGTTCGGCCGGATGGATATGATGAGTGCGGCGCTGGGCCTGAGCAGCATCGCAGTTTATCTTTCGCTGCGGAAGAGGCGGTTAGCTACAGCGCTCATTACTGCGTCGGCTCTCAACGCAGCCGCCGTCTTCACGCATCCAATCGCGATGGCGCACTTTTTCGGGCTTATTTTCGTAGTGCTGTACTTTGACCGTAAGTCGTTATCGCTACGGTTGATTGCGCTGGCCGCCCTGCCGTTTGTAGCAGCCACAGCTCTATGGGGGCTATATGCGCTTCAAAGTCCCGCAGACTTCATGGCGCAGTTTAAAGGGAATGCGAATTACAGCGGGCGTCTTGCGAAGATGGCATCTCCACTGGCTGCAGTGAAGAGCGAAGTTAGGGACCGGTACCTGACGGCTTACGGGCTTGGCACTCATTCACCCGGGCACAATGGACCGATATACCTGAAAGCTCTTGCTCTGGCGGCGTACCTGTTGGGGTTGATTGGATGTTTTACGATGGGAGCAATCCGGCATAATCGGTTCTATCGCGTTGTTCTTGTACTTATCCCCATATATTTCTTCGTGATGGCTTTGGTGGACGGCACCAAAGGGACGTATTACCTAGTGCACATTACGCCATTGTTCGCGCTGGCATTGACTATCTTTTGTTGTGAGGCGGCCCGTTTTCAACCCCGGCTCCTGCCGGTGCTGGCAATGGTCCTGGTGGGAACAGCGGTCGTACAAGGAGGGGGCATAATCTACAAGGCGCACGGGGATACTTATCGGAACCGATATGAGCCGGCCGTGGATTTTCTGAAACGGAACACCAGTGCACATGACCTGATCGCGGGTAGCGCGGCAATGACGTTTGATTTCGGTTTCGACGGCACGCGCCTGGTGGACGACGTCCGGATGGGGCTTTACGGGGAACCAAAACCCGATTTCTTCGTTATGGACGAAATCTATGCGGGCCAGATTGAGGGATGGAAACATGTTAACCCGCCGCTGGCGAAGTATGTCGAGGGCGTACTTCACCGCGAGTACACGCCGGTGTACAACTACGCTGACATCATTATTTACCGGCGCATTCAGCCGCGGGGTCCGGCTTTATAACCCATTACCCAATATTGAGCGCCGAGGGGCAGGTGTACGAGCCATTTCTCCAGGGGGCGCAATACGGCCAGTGGTCGCGGGAAATAGAATAACGAGCGTGTGCCGGCGATCTCAAATCCCGCTCCCTTCAGCAGGCTGGCGGTTTCCCACGGTTTGAGCGTAATGGCATCGTGGTCGAACGGAATGCGCCGCATCACCATGCGTGTGCCGGGATTCAGGGGATTATTCTCAAACAGTGCAAAACGTCCACCTGGCGCCAGAGCCCGATAGACTAGCGCGGCAGCGCCGTTGCGTTCGGCGAGCGGGATATGGTGGAAGACACCGTTGCAGTAGCTCAAGTCAAAGGAGCCGTCAGCTACAAAACGATCGAGTGTGTCGAAGGAAATGCGATCTGATGCGTGCTGCGTGCGCGCGTGCTCGATGGCTTGTGCCGCGGTGTCCACACCGACGACTTCAGCTTGAGGGAAAAGTTGCGCGAGTGCAGCGCTGGCATCGCCCAAGCCGCAGCCGAAATCAAGAATCCGTCTGGGCGGCTTTGCGGAAGTGAGGCCGGCCGCCAAGTCCCGGAGACGTCCCTGGATGAAGAAATGCTGGTTTTCACCGGAAAGGCCGATGCCTTTGTTCAGCATCTCCACATACTGTTCGCTGAGATCGAAAAGGTTCTCCGTGCTCATTAACGATCCTGCGCCTGGACAAGCATCTGTTGCGATTCCGCCCTTCTGGAATTCACGTACGCCAAGCGCTCACCGAGGATGTTCAGCACAAACCCTACTCCGCGCGTGACGAGGAGGAACAGCGCGGCTTCAACAAAAAACGCCATGACAATGAATCGGGACCAGTGCTCGTAAGTGGCGCCGGAGGTGACGAGTTGGAGATAGCTGCGCCACACGAGCAGGCCGCCGACGGCGAGAAGAAACAAAGGCACGGGCCAAAACATCCGGCTTTCCATCCAGACGGACATCGAATCAAAGAAGGACCAGGACGGCTCGGTTCCGGCGAGCGTGAGGCGTACAATACGGCGGGCAAGATACGCCATACAGAAGAGCGCCACGGCAGTGGAGCCCAATAACTGACTCACCACAAACCGGTAGATCATCCATTCGGCGACGGACCGATTTTCCGCATAATATAGCACCGGCCGGAACATTAACGCGGCCGCGAGAGCGACCATCGCAATGGCGAGTACACCGAACGCGCGGGACGGCCGATACAAGAGCACGGTTTTAAGGATGATGCCGAGGAAGCGCAGTCCATCTTTAACGACGTGCAGTTTGGATCGCCCGGCGCGCTCATGATACGGCATCTCGATTTCTCGAATAGGTAGGCCGTTGGACAGAATGCAACGCGCGCTCATGGCGGGTGTGAAATCGAGGCCGTCCGGCAGGGGCATGAGCCGCTCGAGGCAATCGCGCCGGACTACCCGCATTCCGCTGGCGGAGTCGCGCACGCTTTGCGAGCCGAAGACAGCGAGAATGGTTGCGAAGATGGTATTTCCGACGCGGCGGATGGCCGGCATCTGGCTTCCGCCATGCAACCGGGAGCCTAGTATTACACTGGCTTTTTCAGCCACCAGGGTGCGGCATAGCGGGGCGAAGAATTTCGGCTCGCAGGTGCCATCGGCATCAATGAAGGCCAGCAGATCCGCATCTGAGCGGCCCCAACCCTCCTTGATGGCGGCGCCGTAGCCGCGGTTCTTTTCAAAAACGATGAGGTTGATTTGCGGCACGAATTCGGACGCGATGGCGACGGTGCCGTCGGTAGACCCGTCGCTGACTACGGTAATCTCAACCTCAGTGACGGGAGAGTTTTCAATGATTTCCCGGCGAGCGGCCAGGCAGCGATTCACGATGGCGCCGATGCTCTCTTCCTCATTCAACGCTGGAATAACGATCAATAACTTCATAGCTCACCTGAATGCGTTTTGGACGTGCGGGAATTGCTGTGCCAGCGAAATGCCGAAGCGACAATCTGCTCCAGCGATGAATGGCAAGCCGTCCATTGCAGAGTGCGCTTCGCAGCGGAGGGATCGGCGACCAGCGCGGGGGGGTCGCCCTCACGGCGTCCAACGAATTCGACGGGCACGGGCAGGGCGGAAACGGCTTCAACGGCACGAATGACTTCGAGAACCGAATAGCCGGTTCCGGCACCGACGTTGAGGGCGCAACTTTCGCCGCCGTCACGAAGGTATTGCAGTGCCTTGTAATGCGCGGACGCCAGATCCCAGACGTGGATGTAGTCGCGAATGGCAGACCCGTCCGGGGTGGGGTAGTCGGTACCGAAGACCTGAAGTGGGCCGCGCATGCCTAACGCGGCTTGAATCGCCAACGGAATCAGGTGGGTTTCGGGGTCATGTTCTTCACCCAACTCGCCATCAAAGTCGGCGCCGGCCGCATTGAAATACCGCAGGGCGACCCATTTTAAGCCATACGCGCGGCCGTACCAGTTCAGGGCTCTTTCCACGAATAGCTTCGACTCGCCGTATGGATTTATCGGGCGCTGGGGCGTTTCTTCGTGAATAGGCCCGGTTTCGGGAACGCCGTAGGTGGCGCAGCTTGACGAAAACACGAAACAGCGGACGCCGGCGGCGCACATGGCGTTTAGAAGATTGAGGGTGTTTACGATGTTGTTCTGAAAGTATTCGGCGGGGCGTGTCATCGACTCGCCGACATAACAATGAGCGGCGAAATGGATCACCGCCTGGATGTCGTAATCGTGCAGTATTTGCGTGAGTTTGCTATGTTCGGCGAGGTCGCACGTTACCAGTGGGCTCCAGCGAACCGCGGATCGGTGACCGACGTGGAGATTATCGAGAACCACGGGCTGAAGGCCGTGCTGAGAAAAGTACTTGGTGGTATGGCTGCCAATGTACCCAGCTCCCCCCGTGATCAAAACCCGTCCTCCACCTCCCGTCATCGACGTTAGTCTAGCAGTATTTTGCACTCGGGGAACCAACCTGGTTTCTCTGCCCCACAATGGGATTTACGACTGCACGGCATCCTTTCACTTGGCGCACGTCTCGCACTCGTAGACCGTTAAATTGGTGTTGCGAGCGGCTTGATGAAGCCACGAAACCGGAGAGCGACTCGTCGCTAAGTCGCGCAAAAACGGAGCGCCATACTCGCCGTCCGTATCGCTCTCCTGAATCCCTGGAATGAGAAGCAGGTAGCGGATGTGGTCTTTCAGCATCAAGGCGTGATAGGCTGCTTCGTCGCTGGGGTGCGAGCCGGAGGCTGGATTCGCTGAAATGACGTCGCGATTCAGAATGTAAGAAACCGCTTGTGCGTTGGGCGCAAGCAGGATATCTCGAGGTGAAACGTGCTGTAGCAGCCACGTTTCCGCCGTCACGCCCGGTTGCACGTCGCCGTTGAGCAGTTCCCCTGCGACGACATGGGGTGGAAGGGGTTGCGGCGCGGCCAAGCTTCGGCTATGAATGCCTATGGTCGCTGCGACCGCCGCTATACCCACCAGGATCAGCCGTTGCCGGAGCGCAAGAGAAAGCAACGGCGCCGCCAGCGCGAGAATGACCGGATATACAGGCCGTTCGTAACGAGTCATGTTCGCGGCAATCGCCATGTTTCCGGCAATCGTCAGCAGGGCCGTGAGCATTATCCCGCCGGAATACACCACGATCATCGCCGGAAGCCAGATGTAGCAGTGTCGCTCAGGGACAGACAATTGCCGAAACACTCCATTGCGCCACGCGAGATGAACGAGAACAACAACCGCTGCCGCGGAAATAACAAACACCACCCACCATGCGTCCGGGCGTGTCTTCGCTGCCTCACCGAACACCAGGTGATAGTAGGCCTTGAAGGTGCCGATGAGCAGTTCCCGCACGGAGCCAAGAGCTCCAGAATCAAATCCCCCGCGCCAGGATCCGGTGTAATGAATATTGCGGAGCATGACAGAGCCCGCCATTAGCGCCATAGCGGCTATTCCGCTGAGTGCCCACGGTAGCGCCCCAGGCGTGCGCCGCCATCGCCAGAACAGATACAGCGCGATAACCGGCAGCAAGAAAATACCGGCATATCGGAGATCATACGCTGCTCCTGCCGTCAAACCGATGAAAAACAGCAATCGCGGACGTTCGCCATGGCGCCTAATGTCGCGCACAATCATCGCCGCCAACCCCGCCACCGCTGCCGTAAACAATGCTTCTGTTCCTACACGGAGGGCATCGCCAAGCGCGAGCGAACTCGTTAGCCATAACGCGCTGAGGGCCACCACGGCCCACGGTTTCGCCCGTAGGCCGAACGCTATATCCCAGATGAAACAGAGCGTCAGCAGGAAACCTATTGCCGAAAGCAACAAGCCGGCATTGGGCATTGACAGGTGGGTGTAAGATGTCGCGGCAAGCAGCAGCGAGTATCCCGGCGGGAAATGAGTCAGAGGCACCGGCATGCGCCCCCAAGCTAGCTGTTCATAAAAATGGGCCAAGTGAGTGCACAGGCACTCGCCGGAGACAAGGCTATTTGCGGCACCGATGTACTGATAGCTGTCGTCGCTCAGGACAGGCGCATTTTTAGCGCGCGCGAACACAAGCAGCAGCACAATTCCGGCCAGGAGCAGCATCGACAACAAGGCGCGATTCCGGGGAACTCTGGCCTGGTCGAATTTCAAACTGCTCGATTCCGATGAAAGCATTGCAATTGGCTTACGTTAATTGCCAGCAGGGCGCGGGAGCGAGGTCGGCGGAGGGCGCTAGCAGCAGCGACAGCGAAGTGGATAGTTTATCACAGTTGGCCGCCAAAACTACGCTCCCAGGCGGTCTTCTACCCCGTTCACGGGCCAGCTTTCGTGTATCACCTTTCTATTCACAGAAAATTTGCGCTGCTAAGTCAACGACTTCGGGGGAACCACGGCGGCGTTGTGCGAGTGCGCTGATAGCGTGAAGGCGAGGGGACGTAATCCGCGCTCCAAAGGGAGCCGAACAATAACCAGCGCACATGATGAAAGTTGAGAGATACGCAATCAGCCTGCTGATAGCGGGGCTGTTGCAGAGCGCCTTTGGACAGACGCGAATCGATATACGGACGCAAGGCAAGAACGTAGATTTCTCCGGAGCGACAATCAAGCCGTTTCAAATGGGGGCAGCGCTGCCGCCGGTTTGTTCCGTGGGGCAGGCCTATTTTTTAACGACGGCCGTGGCGGGGAAGAATCTGTATGCGTGCACGGCTGCGAATGTGTGGACGCTGCAGGGGACGGCGTACGACTTGCCGGCATCGGGATTTCAGGCTGGTGGTGTGCTGACGAGTAGCGGAACGGCAACGGGGTGGACTTTGCCGGGCGGTGATGTGAGCGGCGGCATCGGGAGCTTGACTGTGCAGGGGTTGCAGGGGAGGAGCGTCGCGAACGCGATGCCAGTCAACGGGCAAGCGCTAACGTGGAACGCGGAAGCGGGGCAGTGGGCGCCGGCGACACTGGCGAGCGGGCTGGCCGGTGACGTCGGAGGCTCGTTTCCGGCAACAACGGTGAAGGCGCTGCAGGGCAGGGGCGTATCGGCTTCTTCTCCAGTGGATGGACAGGCTCTGACGTGGAGCGCAGCGGCGAACCAGTGGCAGCCGGGTACGGTGAACAGCGTTCTGGCAGGCGACGTATCGGGAGGGATGGCGAGCACGGCGGTGAGGGGGCTGCAGGGCAGGGCACTCTCGGCCGCGGCTCCCGCGGATGGCCAGTTGCTGCAATGGAGTGCTACGGCAGGGCAGTGGCAGCCCGGAACGCTGAGCAACGCGGTGGGAGGAGACGCGAGCGGGACGGCATTGAGCCTCACGGTTCGGGGGCTGCAAGGGCGGTCGCTCTCGGCCACGTCTCCAGTGGATGGACAGGCGTTGACGTGGAATGCCACGGCGAATCAATGGGGGCCTGCATCGCTGGCAGGCGATACGAGCGGGCCCCTCGCGGCTACGACAGTGAAGGCTTTGCGGGGGCGGACAATTTCCGCGGCAGCGCCATCCGACGGGCAGGCGTTGCAATGGAACGCGTCGGCGAACCAGTGGGAAGGCGCGCTGCTGGGCGGGGATACGAGCGGATCGATGACAGAGGCCACGGTCACGGGTCTGCAAGGCCGGGCAATAGCATCGACCGCACCTGCGGACGGCCAGGCGCTGAAGTGGGATGCCGGTTCGAGTCAGTGGCAGCCGGCGACACTCGCGGGAGACGCGAGCGGCGGAATCGGCAGCACGACAGTGAAGGGTCTGCAGGGACGGCGGGTGGCGGCGGCGACGCCGGTGGACGGGCAAGCGCTCAAATGGAACGGCACGTCGAGTCAGTGGGAGCCGGGAGCTCCGGCGGTGTCGGTGTCGGGAGATGCATCGGGCGCGGTGGGAAGCGTAACGGTCCGAGCGATGCAAGGGCGTACGGTAGCTGCGACTGCACCGGCGGACGGTCAGATGCTGACGTGGGCCGCCTCGGCGAACCAGTGGCAGCCCGGAACATTGGCTGGAGATGCGAGCGGCGGAATCGGCAGCACGACGGTGAAGGCACTTCAGGGTCGCACGGTGGCGGGGTCAGCGCCAGTAGATGGGCAAGCGCTCAAATGGAACGCCACAACGAATCAGTGGGAGCCCGCGAGCTTAGCCGGGGACGCGAGCGGTGGCGTCGGCAGCACGACCGTTCAAGGGTTACAAGGGCGGAAGGTCGCGGCGGCGGCTCCGGGCGACGGGCAGTCGCTGGCTTGGAACGCGGGTCAAAACCAATGGCAGCCGACGGCAGCAGCGGGCGACATCAGCGGCCCAGCGGGAAATACGATCGTTAAAGGGTTGCAGGGGCGAGCAGTGGCTAATGCCACACCGGTCGACGGGCAGAGCCTGACGTGGAGTGTCGCGGCAAACCAGTGGCAACCGGGGACGCCGTTAACCACACTTTCGGGCGATGTGAACGGGGCGATGAACAGCGCGGTCGTGCGGGGGCTGCAAGGGCGCGCGATTTCGGCGACGGCGCCTCTGGACGGCCAGGGGTTGACGTGGAGCGCCTCGCTCAATCAGTGGCAGGCGGGCGCACCGGCGACGGCGCTCGGGGGAGACGTGACGGGTGACAGCGGCAGCACGACCGTAGCGGGGCTGCGCGGGAGAATGCTCGCGGCGGCTGCACCGGGGGATGGCCAGGTACTTCGATGGAATAACCAATCAGCGCAGTGGGAGCCGGGAGGAAGAGGGCTGAACTATTCAGCGGCATTCACTTCGCAAACGAGCCTGGTGATTCCGGGGAGCGCCCACGGTTACCGATCGGCAGGGTTGGTTGTGGCGTGTTACGACGCGGGGAACAATCGCGTGGAACCGGATAGGGTGATGGTCGACAGCAGCACCTATGACGTGACGGTGACATTTGCGAATCCACAGAGCGGCTCATGCACGATCGACGGTGGGGCAGTGGCGGGATCATCGGGAGGCGGTGGGAGTTCGCCGATAGTGAGCGTCTTCGGGCGGACAGGAATCGTGACGGCGCAGGCGGGCGACTACTCTTTTTCACAGTTGAGCGGAACGGTGGCGCCGTCGCAACTGGCGGGCGGGATCGATGCCGGGAAGATTTCCGGAGGGACTGTCAGCTCGACGGCGTTTGGATACCTGGCAAACGTTAGCGGCGACATACAGGCGCAGATTAACGGAAAATCGGCGGCGACCCACACCCATACGGTAACGGGGGACGTAACCGGAGATCTCGGAAGCCTGGTGGTGAGCCGCATCCAGACGCAGCCGGTAGCGGCAACACCAGCAAGCGACGGACAAGTACTAACGTGGAGTGCGGCGTCGGGGCAATGGCAACCGCAAACAGTAGCGGGCCCTTCGGCCGGGGGCAACGTACCGAGCACTCTTGGGGTGGCGATGAGCTCGGCGACCACGCTGACAATCGGGGCGAATTGTTCGGCTGCGGCCCCATGCAACGTGGGTTTCGGAAATCTTGTGCAGGCGGTGGTAAATCCGGCGACGGTGACGCTGACGGCAGGGACGGGGACAGCTTATATTTACGTGGACCAGACGGGCACCGTCACCGTGGGGCACAACCTCACGCTGCTGTGTTCGTCAGCTTGCCAGGCGACGTCGGGAGTTACGGCATTTCCCGCGGGAGTGATACCAATTGCATCGTGGCAGGCGACGTCGGGCACATGGTCACAGGGTACGGACTGGCGGGCCTTCCTAGCGACGAAGGTAGTGAATGCGGGGAACGGCATAGTAGTCGTGGAAGCGAACGGGGCTGCGACGGTAGCGGTGGACGCGACCGTTGTGCCCACGTATATCACGGCTTCGGCGACGCTGGATTTGCCGGCGATTCCTACCGGCGGCTGCTCGGGTGATTTCACCTTCGCACTTGGAGGTGCGCTGCCGGGAGACACCGTTGCGCCAGGATGGCCGACAGTGTTTAACGGCGCCGGAACGCTGGGAACGATGTGGGTGAGCGCACTTGGAACGGTATCGGTGCGAGTGTGCAACTTTTCGGGAGCGAGTGTGGACCTGAGTCCGGCGGTTTATAGCGCGACCGTTGTGCGGAGCATGTAATGAGAGTGAACGCGACAGCGATTTTGATTTGCGCCGGCGTGGCGGTGTTGTCCGCCCAAACGGTGATTAACGGCAGCCGGACGGTTACCGGAACGTGGGACGCATCGTCAGCGGCGGCGACGAAGCCGGCAAAAGTGGGGAACAGCGTGCCGGCGCAGTGTTCAGCGGGGGAGTTGTTTTTCAACACGTCATCGCCGGCAGGCCAGAACATTTTCCTCTGCCAGCCGGCCAATGTGTGGACACAGTTGAATGGTGTGAACGCGAATGCCGCGATGGTGAATCAGGCGAACACGTTTAGCGCAGGCACAACACAGTCATTCCTTGGGAGAATGGACGCATCGGGCGCTTCGGCCACGCTGCCTGTGCAGACAGCGGGCGCCCTGCCGGGAACATGTTCGCAAGGGCAGCTATTTTTGAATACGGCGACGAGCGATGCAAGCCGCATGTTGTTCATTTGCACTGCGCCAAATACGTGGACACAATCGGCCTTTCAGCAGGGGACGACGGTGTCGATGCCGAGTAGTTGCGCAATCGGGCAGATGTATTTCGCGACGGATACGACGGCGGGGCAGAACCTGTACTTGTGTACGGGAACGAATACGTGGACGCGGGCAGCGGGAAGCGGTGGCGGGACCGCAACGAGCTATGTGAATGTATTCGACGGAAGCAGTGCGACGCTGGGGGACGGCAGCCATATCACATGGTCGTGCGGGACGGGGCAGCAGGCACAGTGCACGGGAACGTGGACAGTGCCCGCCGGCGTGAATTGGGTCCGCGTGCGCGCCGTAGGCGGTGGTGGTGGCGGCGGCGGTCCGTACAGCAGTTTTGGGTTTGGCGGCGGCGGCGGCGGCGGAAGCGCTGAGGCGATTTGCGCGGCAACTCCAGGCGCAGTGGTAACTATTGCGGTCGGGGCCGGCGGAACGGGAAGCACAACCTATACTCAATCGTACTCTGGCGGTAACAGTTCAGTTGGGAGCTGCTTGACTGTCACGGGCGGGTCAGGCGGCAGTTATTCAGATTACTCCCAAGGGGGTTGGATGGGATGGGGTGGCGGCATCCTCAGTTCCAACGCGAATTTGCAGCACATGGGGTGGTGGTCGCAGAACTTCGCGATAGCCACACCTTTGCCTATAAGCACCAGCAGTCCGTCAGTTAGCTGCACGAATAACGCCGCACAAGGGAGCACTCCTATTCGTCCGGATGGAGGAGGTTGTGGGGGAGGCGCGCAACCGACCACCAACTCGCCGGGGTTGGCGGGCGGCAATGCTATTTGGGGCGGTGGCGGCGGCGGTGGCGCTGCTCTGGGCACAAGCACAAGTTTTGGGATTGGGGGCGTATCGGTTATGGCGGGGGCAGGCGGGAATGGCGGAGCATCCGGCATCCATTGCACCGCCGGCACGGCTCCCGGCGGTGGTGGCGGAGCGGCATCGTTCGGTTTGGACTCCGCTGGTTGCTCCGGCGCGCGAGGCGAGGTTCGGGTTTACTACACGCGATAGGTACAAGGATGAGAAACGTTATAGGTTTAGGGCTGCTGGCAGTGAGTGCATGGGCAGGAGTTGGAAACGTGCGGGTGTTGGGGACTACTGCAACGCAGGCAATTCTGGCGTATAGCGCACCGGATATGAACGCCTGCACGGTGGCAGTGAGTACGTCGCCCACATACACGCCTCTGGCGCCTGACGTAGATCCGGCACTGTTTCCAGGCTCAAATTCCGATAGCCGGCCAGGAAGTCTTACCAATGGTGTCTCGCGTGTGTTCGTGGTCGGCACCCGCACCGTGGCGACGAATTCGGGCCGCACGAACAGTAGCAGGGCGCTGCAGGCGGCGACCACGCACTACTTTAAGATCACGTGTAGCGCCGGAGCGGCTGCAAGCGGAACTTTTACGACACGGACAGTGCCCTCCGGGATGGGTTACGGAGAGCCGATTCCGATCGACCCGGCGAATAATGGCAGTTATTTTTATCCAACGTTCTCAACTACCGACAGGACGGCAAGCATAGTGGAGCCGCACACGGGAACATTAGTCAGGAACCTGACACTGCCTGGCGATCTTACCGGCGGCGCGATTGCGGCCATGACGAGCAGCGGCTCGGGAGATATGTGCAGCCCCATCCCGGTCGCGGCGAGTAATGGGAAGCTGGGTTATCACTGCCAGTTATTTGAAAATGGGTTGCCGGTGCTCTACTGGATTGCGAAAGACGGCGAAGCGAGATTCCTAGGCGTGATGACGGCAAACTATGTCGACCCGGGATGGAACGCATCGACACAATGCAAGGGAGGTCTGACGGCGCCGTTCGATATCAAGGATCCTAATACATTTTATTGTTCCACGATCGGGAACGATGCCCCGAAAGGCGCACCGACTTCGGCCCGAATATTATTGAAGGCGACTTATACAGGTCACCAGACGGCGCAGGACGCAGATCTCAGCAATCAGCCGAACTACACTGCTGTGGGGATGCCTCACACCACCTACACGCAGATGCTGCCCTGGACGCGAGATCTGGCTACCCTCGCCGCGGAATTCAGCCCGGACTACCGGAAGTACGGGTTAGTCTGCTGCGATATCGCAAGTCATTATTGGCAGGGTGATTGGGCAAACGGGAAGTTCTTCTTTATGTCCGCGATGACTCAGGACACAGCAGGTTGGATCACGGCATACGATCCCAACCAAACGGCTGCAATGCAACTGGCGCAGTTCGGCTCGACGGCGGGCTGCATCGATAATCCGCCCGTTACCGGGACGACTTACTCAGGGAAGACGGGATGTATTGTGGCGAGTACGGGGACGTTGACGGGCGGTGCGGGCTCTTCATTTCGCTGGTCGGTGCTGCACCAGATGGACGCGACGTCAGCGTCGCCGCTGTTATCCATTACCATGAATACACTGCGTCTGAAGACGAACCTGGCGTATCAGGTGACGCTTGCCAGCGCTCTCAGCGGCAGTTCAGCGGCGGGGACCTGCACCATGGCGGAGCCACAGGGGAGCCTGATTAAGGACTGGCCGGATGCGACTTGGCCCTACGGGTGTACGACGATTACAGTGACTGGCGATCCGGCGCTCTCAGGGGCTTCGACCACGATGCCTGCTTCCCTTCCGGCCCTGGCCGGAGATTTGCTGTCAACGGACTCAGCGGGTCATACACATCACGAGACGCTGCGGTTATTGGACAAAGGCCCCGATGGAAGGACGTGGTATATCCAACGCCGCTATCTGTATGGGACGACGTTCCCGTACTCCTCGGTGGCGGTGGGGGGGACGTTGGATATGATGTCGGCGGCCATATATCCGGATCCGAACAATTCGGGAATGCAGGTGTGGTGGGACACGGTGGCGGGTGCGCTGACTACCGATGCCACGAATACTTATGTTGAAACGCTGCCGATCAATCACACCGCGTACATTAATCATCCGATGTATGGGCGATGGTCATTAGCCACGGGAGCAGTGGTCAGTGGGATGGAACCGGCACGTTTTATTAACGTGCCACCGATGCTGGCGCAAGGTGTTCCAGGGTTTAATGGACTCGGGGCGTCACTCGCGCAAATTGCGGTGGAGGGGCATCCTTCACTGTCGGTAAGCGATCCTCCGGACCGGGATACCTACAATCAGGTGGTTGATAATCATCCGTACTACGGAAGCGGACTAGTGGCGGCTTCGAACGTAACGTTGGTGGCGGGGCAGTTATACCGAATCCGTGGATTGAGTGCCGCCGCGAACTACAAGGCGATTCCGTACTTCGCAAATTCGGGATCGCGGGCGATGCGGCAAGTATCGGGGCCGGCGGTTCAATTAACGACCGACGCCTCGACACAATTCCAGTGGTGCGTCGCGCTGAAAAGCAATGAATGTTATGGCGGGTCGGCGGCAGGCGATATTTACTTCAACGCACCGAATGTGGCGAACGCATACTGCACGTACAACTGGCTCACCCTTCAGACAACTACGAACGTTCCGAACGATATTTGCGTCGGCATGCTGACTTCAGCCGTACAGGCGGTGACGATTCAATCGATCGGAAACGATCCGGCGGGGCAGCAATACCGCCTCTTGAGCAACGCGCTTGACAAGTATGATCAGCAGAGCAACTTTTGGAATTCGCGAACTATACCGGACGGTTCGTGGCTATTCACCTCGCTGGCCGCCGATTTGTCTGTGAAGCTGATTCGCATTCCGCCTAGAGCTCCAGATAACGTGAACCGGCAGGGCTATGTGCCGGTGCAGGTAACACTCCGCGGTGGAGCAGGGGCAAACAATGCCGTGATACAGTTCGGGTACGCTGAGGACGGTCCGGCAACGGCGTTCTACTGCACCGAGCGGCAGGAGAGTTGTGTGGCATCGGCGGCGGCGATGAACTCCGCAGTGCCGTTTTATTTTGGGACCACGGAGGCGGCTTCCATCGGCGGAGTACCGTGCGCGAACGGATGTACAGTAACGATTCCTTCGGTTCCGGGACGCGTGGTTTATTACCGGGCACAATACCGCGACAGTCTCGGAAATGTGGTGGCACAGGAGCCAGTGGGAGTGCTCGCTACACCATAAGGAGCCGAATGCGGTCACGCATTCTTACGGAAAACAAACTGATTGCATCCGAGCCCACGATCGGTTATCAGGCTCGTTAAGGTGTAACCCCGGGCCTTGTAGAAGTCGAACACTTTATCGGGCCTGGCGACTTCAAACGGGTATCCTCCGACCCAATCCACCAAGTCGTGCCAATAGGACATTCCGCGCCCCTTCGGCGCTTCACGGAAGGGCTGCATGGGATGGCCTTGGAGCATGCCTTTTAAGAAACGATGCCAGGATTGTTGTACAAAAACCGGGCCTAAAACCAGGAAACGCAGGCTCGAGGGTAAGCGATTATAGAGGCGTTTGATTTTGGTCCAGCGGACGCTGATTTTGCCTTGGTCGTTATAGAGCGCAATGAACAGATTGCCCCCCGGGCGGACGAGAGCATCGGCGTTCGCCAACGCGTTCCACATGTCCCCGGTGTGATGGAGGACGCCCCAGGAATAGACGATGTCGAAAGTGCCAAGGCTGGCCAGATAGTCCCGGTCCAAAGCGGAGCCCTCCTCGATTCGCCAGCAATCGTCGTTGGGGAAGTAACGCCGCTGCAACTCGGCCGCGCAGTGGACGGAATGAGGGTCGTAATCAAAAGAATGAACGGTAGCACCGAGGCGCCGTGCTGCGAGGCTGAACAGGCCGCTGCCGCAGCCAATATCGAGAAACCTTTTCCCATCGAGGCTGCGAACTTCCAGCATATTCTTCAGGGACTGCTCGGCGGTTTCGATGCGAGCGTCATCCAGCGTATGTAGGAAAGAAGCCCAGTTTTTCCCGAATTCGAACCGGTCGCCGGCGGCGACCTCTGCATACTGTCCCCCCATGTGTGCTGTCGCCATCTCTATCAATCTCGCAAATATCGGCGAGGCGGCGAAACAGGATGGTGGTGTTTTCGGACGCTCTGGCGAACGTACTAGTACGAAAAAATACGGTGTGCGATGAAAGAGACTCGGGTAACCCATCCTTCTTCGGTTGAATATTAGGGTCACCCTACCTGCACCGGCGCCGAGTCGCTACCTCTGCGGGGATCAAGCTGTGGCGGTGGCCGCCTTTGGGCGGAGGCGGTCTTCCAGGAATTGTCCTTTCGATTCGACGTAGCGCCGGGTTGGCAGAAGACTCCCAATACCGGAAACCCACGAAATGAATTCCCCCTCCGTCATGCCTGAAGTATCGATTATCCGCGGAAGCAGGAGCGGATCAGAACTGGACGTCGCCAAGCCGGGTTCGCAGGTTGTGGCTGAAAGGATTCCGGATTCGCGCAGCCACGGCACAAACTCGGGCGGTGATCTCGTCATAATCCACCGTTAGCAATTCGGCGAAGCGGGCGAGCAAGGCATCTTTTTCTCTTCCGCCGAGGCCGCGTTCAGCAGGATAGCTGCGCATGCGGTCCCGGAGAAAACTCGCATTCCGGGTTGGGCTGAAACCGGCGTGACTGCCAAACACTTCCGGCCAGAAGACGGTGCAAACGCTGCACGGCGGCAGTTCATTGGCGGCAAGCAGGCGCACAACTTATCGAGCGGCAACACATTGCAGCGGGCGTTTTGAAGTATCTCCATGCGGCGTCGCAGGAGCGCCGGAGGAATATATAAGTCCGGATGCCAATTATGCTCGTCGTGTTGATATGCCAAAATGAGCAGCCGACGGCGCCGCCACGGCGTTCTTAATAACACTGAGTTCAAACCAAGCAGCCGCGCCGCCCCACAGAGGAACAGCTTGAGAGTTCGTGCGTTGGCAAATCGGGAAAAGGCAGAGAGGTGAGGCATGGCGCGCCAGAAGAGTTGATTTGTGGATTACATCACTCACTAGCCGGTGTCTAGACATCGTAGTGTTTCGGACTGCTGAACAACAAGCAGTACGAAATGAAACGGTATACGCGCAGGTCTTCTCCGTACAATTCGGGTGAGGCGCCATGCGATTGGAAGAAAAACTTGCGGCAATGGAGAAAAGCCGGGAAGCTTACTGGTTGCGCTATCCCAGCACCTCACCGATAAAACTGCGCTGGCGAGCGCTGACAGTCCGGCACTCCTTCCACATTCTGCCGGGTGAACGCGTTCTGGAATTGGGCGCCGGCAGCGGGTTGTGGACGGCTCATTTGAATGACGTCTTGCGCGGCGAAAACGCGATTACGGCAGCCGTCTTCAATAAAGATCTAATCCCGGGAAGTTCGCCCAGCAGTGTCGACTACGTGCACGTGAATTCACTGCAAAAGGATCTTCCGGAGGACAGCTTCGATTACGTCATTGGTACGGCGATTTTGTGTCATGACGGCTACGAAGAGAACCTGCGCGCAATTTACCGGCTTTTGCGGCCGGGTGGGCAGCTTCTCTTCTTTGAGGCGAACTACTGGAATCCACAGGTAGCCCTGAAGAACGCCATCCCGTGGCTGGGAAGGAAGTGGGGCAACGCCGACTGCCAGATCGGGTTGCGCAAGTACCATCTCATGAAACTAGCCTCGAAGCACGGGTTCACCGATATCGATGTAATTCCATACGACATCGTGCATCCGCGAACCCCGCGCTCGATGGTACACGCAGTGCAATCAGCGGCATTCGTTGCGGAGCATGCGCCCGTTCTGCGCGAGCTTTGCGGGACACTGTACATCCGGTCGAAAAAACCGGGAGGCCGTTCACGGGCGTGTGTGGACCTGGCACGACATGAATCCTTATTCGGGCGTGTTTCGTTCGTCGTGCCTTGCCACAACGAAGCCCCGAACATTCCCAGCCTGGTGGAGAGTATCACGGGGTTCTATGGGCGCTACGTTCACGAGATTCTGCTGGTCAACGATTGCAGCACTGACGACACTGCAGAAGTGGCGCGTGTTGCCGCCGAGCGGGAACCACGTGTGAAAGTGTTGAACCGGAAAGCGCCCAACGGTGTCGGGTTGGCGCTGCGCGACGGCTACCAGGCGGCGACCGGCCGCTATATCCTCACCATGGACTGCGATTTCGCGCAGATTTTGCCGGAGTTTCGCGATCTCTTCGATGCGGTGGCCAGTGGTAAAGATGGGGCAATCGGCAGTCGTTTTTCGCATGAATCGCTGCTAATCAATTACCCTTTTTTCAAAATTCTCTGCAACCGCGGTTTTCACGTGATCGCGAACGCGTTATTACCGCACAAGGTGCGCGATATCTCGAACAATCTGAAGTTGTACAGGGCAGAGATTCTGAAGGAAATCACCATCGAGCAGGACCACTTCGCCGCGAACGTAGAAACGGGACTGAAGCCGCTCCTGGCAGGCTACGATATCGTGGAAGTTCCGATCTCGTGGATCAATCGGACGTTCGACATGGGCCGGTCCAACTTCCGCCTGCTAAACGTCGCGCCAAACTACCTGCAGGCACTGACCAGATTGGTGCTCAAGCGGGGCCAGCCACGAGACGTTGCCGCAGCAACCGGCGTAGCATCCCAGTAAGCGTAAACTAAATTTCCGGAGTTTGGTCCCACGCGTTGCTTTCGCGATAGCGAACGCCAGCGCACTTGGAACACTGCTCGTGAAAGCGCCAATACCTCGGCGACAGTTCAATCGCCGAGACTTTACGCCACTCGTGAAAATGTAGATTAGACCACCAGGACGGACGGGTTTTTTCCGGGGCTTCTGGAATGGGCTGCAGAGCCTGACTAGCCATGTAATAAATAATACTACTTCAAATCGTACCGTTTGTCACAATTTTTGGCTTTGAATTGGAAAACGGCGAGGCGACTCTTGAACAGTTATAGTACTTTAGTCCCTCATTAAGTTAACGTATGAACTGTAACCTACCTCAATATAGTGATTATTAATACGTTTTGGTAAATTTCCTGCATGATCTCAAGCGTTTCCCGGCTTGTTGTTGCAGGGTTAATCTCTATTTCCGGATTCGCGGCGGTCTCCGTGAGTACTACTTCAACTCAGGCAATTCTGGTTTATACGGCCCCGACCTCGGCAGCTTGCACGGTCGCGGTGAGCGAATTCTCGAGTCTTTCACCGCTCGTCGCCGATGTAAACCCGGCCCTGTTTTCAGGGTCAAATCTCGACACGCGTTCAGGCGTAGTCTCTAACGGGCTGCAGCGGATCTTCGTGGTGGGGAAGCATGGAATGAACGCGAGCGGTTCGTCGAATCCTTTCCTCGGCACCGATGGCAAACGACACAGCCGCGCCTTGCAGGCCGGGACTACCCACTTCTACCGGATCACTTGCGGGACCACCACGATGACCGGCAGTTTCACCACTTCCGCGATTCCCGCGGGTAGCACCTATCCCGAACCCATGCCGGTGGATGCCACTCATCCCGGTGCATACAACTGGCCGGATCTCACGGAAACTGACCGGACGGAAAAGACCGTCGACCCCGTAACGGGAGCCCCGATCCGCAAGGTTACCGCGACGAACGACACCGCGCCATACGGCGTTTCGTGGCCGGACAGCGGCGCGTTTCAGGTGTGTTCACATGTGCCTGTGAGTTCTGGCGGGGCCTCGTATTACCTCTGTGCAATTCCAGGGACATACACGGCTACCTTGGTTTCGATCAATACCGCAACAGGTGACGCGCAGGCGCTGACCACAGTCGTGGTCCCATACATGGCATTTGGAAATCAAGCGGTGACGAACTGCCCCACCGTCGTCTTTGACAGTGCTGACGGAACCCGCTTCTACTGCGTGTCCGGCCCAACAGTGTACTCCGGCAAGTGGACCGGAACGTTGGCGGCGGGCGGAAACTTTCAGGAATACACGCCCGACCCAGCATTAAGTTGGACGCAACTCACGCCAGCCGCTTTCAACTTGTACACCCTGTTGGCCGGCTTCGACACCTCGTTCAACGCAGCGCAAAAGCAGGTTTTTGTTTACTGGCAGGCGGTTTCCGTGCAGCAGGGGAAGCTTGTGATGAAACTCTGGCCCAAGCAAAACGCCAGCGGGTGGATTGTGGTGTTCGACCCCGGGAATCAACAGCCGCTCGGGTCTGGAGGAACAGGGAAAATCATTGCTGCGCTTCCTATATGGAAAGCGCCCGGAAGCCGCTGGTGCGGAATGCACCAGGCGTTCCCCGCGGGCGATCAAAATGGCTGGGTCACTCTTGTGCCGAATGACCTGGCGGGAGGCGGGTATATGGGAGGACCGTATCGGGTTGTGGTTTCAGGCCCGACGGGAGGACCCATTGCCTCCTCCGATACCGTTTTCACCATTCAAGGGCAGGATGGAGTTTTCGAGCCACTGATCCCCGGAACGAACGGGTATCTGATGGACGCCCAGCCAGGGGATCTCTTCTTTCTCGATAAAAATGGCGACGGGGTCTATAACTACGGCGTTGACGAGTATATAGAATTGGCCTCGAAAACCGCGCCGAATCAGTGGACAGTCCGCAGGGCCAGCGGCATGGCCGCTTCGCCGTTTTACCTGAACTCGGGGTTGACGCTATTTTCCGAGCCGGCGCTGACGGTTCCGGCGGGGACGACGATGTACGCGGCGTGCCGCGTCGATACCCTTGCGCATGAGGCGAGCGGCACGTTCTGGTGGGATTTTACCAACGATCCGCACGGCAGCCGGCTTGTATACCCGGCCGACTCAGGCGCGGTCTCCCCGGAAACAATCGAGCAGACAAACACAGGCGGGCACTCAGTAACGCGCAACGATCAAAACACGATGGCGAGTTGGGGTTGCTTTTCCGCGTCGAGCTGCTGGACGGGGTGGACGCAAACAGGGGGCGTGCCTGGTGTTTCGACCTATAACCCATCACGATCGACAACAGCCTGGCCGGCATTTCACGGAGTGACGGCAGACCCTAGCAACGCGTATCAGATGCATCCGAGCCACGAGCAAGTGAAAGCGCCAACGTCTCAGCAGAGCTGGTTTCTGGACCGTATGCCGTTCGTTGCGTTGGGAAAACAAAGCACGGCGGAACTGCTTGCCGGCACGATCGGCGTCTATGCGGTTACCGGTGTGACTCTCCATCGGGACACCCTTCCGACACAAGCCACCTGCGGGGTAAACTTGCTCCGCGACATCTCCAGTACGGCCACAGGTACCCAAATCAGCGACGCCGCACCGTATACGTATTGCGTCGCGCGAAAAGCCGGGGAGTGCGTGGCCGGCTCAGCGGCAGAGAATATCTATGTGAGCTGTCCCGCCGCAAACTACCGATACGGCGGGGATCCCGTGAGTACGGTTCGATGCGCAACGAACGTTCTCGCGAGTGCGTCGACAATGGACATTTGCGTTACGGACGCGACGGCATACGGCCAATCGGTGGTGCAGGGCGGGTATACGCAAACATTGCCTAATGGCGATCTCAACCGCGTGGTGACGCAAGCTTTTTCCCGCTATCACGAGCCGAATTCCCTCTACGACACCGCGTATGCGACACCTGACGGGAACTGGGCGATGTTCGCGTCTACCGCCACGGGAAACATTCAGGCGTACATGGCGAAAATGCCGCTTGCCGCAACTACTACTCCGCTGACGCGTAGGGACGATTACCTGCCGATCACTGTAGCCCTGCATCCGTCGCTTGCCGGCGTGAACAACGCCATTCTGGAGTTCGGGTATTTGGAAAATGGCGCATCGACGGATTATTTCTGCACCAGCCGGCGGGAGGCGTGTTACGCAGGCGTCAGCGGGACGGCCCCGTTTGTGTGGGCGATCGATGGGGTTGTGGGGCAGCCCTGCGCGTCCGGTTGTTCCATTCAGTTGCCGCTCATTCCAGGGCGGGTGGCCTATTACCAGGCCATCTACCGCAATGCAGCGAACGGGGTGGTGGCGTTCGGTGAAGCCGGGGTTGCCGGCGAGAGCGGCGCGGCCGTAGTGACGTCTCTGCCGGTTACCGTTTCGCCGCTCACCGCCTCGGCATCAGCCGGCCAGACGGTGCAATTCACATTTTCGGACGCAACGGGTCCGGTAGCGGCGAATTGGTCGGTCTCGCCGGCCATAGGCACGATTTCGACGGCCGGCCTATATACGGCGCCGGCTTCCATTGCGGCGAGTCAGACGGTGACGATCACGGCAACAGACCGCAACAATGCGGCACACGTGGCGAGCGCCGTCCTAACGTTAAATGCGCCGGTGGTATTCGCAGCCCAGCAAGTGTCTCCGCTCATTCGTGTGAATGCCGGCGGCGGAGCTTACACGGATACAGCAGGACGCACGTGGGCCGCTGACACGAGCTACATTGGCGGGTATCCCTGGAGTGTCGCCGCAGTTGCCGGCGTAGACGCGGAATATCAGACAGTGCGATACGGGACCTTCGGGTACAATTTCACGGTTCCGAACGGTAGCTACACCGTCGTGCTTAAGTTTGCGGAGGTTTCGTACAACACGCCGGGCGCACGGGAATTTAATGTGGCGGTGAACAACACCCCCGTACTGACGGACTTCGACATCATTTCGGTCTCGGGTGGCCGCATGGTTCCCGTCGACAAAGCGTTTCCAGTGGCCGTGACCAATGGCCAGATCTCGATTCAGTTCAGCGCCGTTGCGGGAGATCCTCCGGCAGTGAATGCAATTGAGATTCTGCCGTTCACGGTATCGTCGCCCGCGACAACCGTGGTGGCGGGGAAAACGCTGCAGTTCACTGCGTCCGGTCCGGTGAACTGGTCCGTTCTTCCAGCAGGCAGCGGCAGCATTGACGCTTCCGGTCTCTTTACCGCACCTGCAACAGTGCCGTCGTCGGCCATCCAGGTGGTTGCCACGAGTCTGTTCGACGGTACCGCGAGCATCGCGACGGCAGTGACCATTACACCCGCGGCCTTCAACGCCCTCGCAGCCCCGGTTGTTCGCATCAATGCGGGTGGCCCTGCATTTACGGATGTATCCGGGAATCTGTGGCTGGCCGATACGGACTTCGCCGGTGGGCAGCCCTGGGTCACCGCATCGCCGATCAGCCGCAACGCCAACGATGCCATGTACCAGGCGGTGCGTTACGGCAATTGGTTCACCTACACCATCCCGGTGGCGAACGGAACCCACACGGTGACGCTCGACTTCGCCGAAGTATCCCAGGCGACGGCCGGCACGCGCCAGTTCAATGTAGCAATCAACGGCGTCGCGGTCTTGATCAATTTCGATATCTTTGCGGCCGCGGGTGGGGCGCTGAAACCGATTCAAAAATCCTTCACGGTTAACGTGACTGGCGGCAGTATCGCGATCGTGTTTACAAGTGGCGCGGCAAATTCGCCCGCCGTTAACGGCGTAGAGATTTACTGACGCTTACAATAGCGGCTATGTCCGTTGGAAGTAGTCAGGAGTGGCAGCGCGCTGCTCCACGGTCCCGAGCGCAAGCGCTACATGGATGGGTAGAGCGGCACTCCGCGATAGCGATTCTGGCGTTTTCGGCGGTGTATTTCGGGGGCACGATCCAACGGGCCGCGGGACGGCCGTTTTGGTTCGACGAGATCCTTACGCTCGTCGCGGCGCAACAGCCGAGTGTAAGCGCCACGATACGTGCGGCGCGGACGTTCGACGCCATGCCGCCGCTCACCCACGTAACCGCTCACTTCATGGTCCGGTGGTTCGGCGCAAACGAAATCGCACTGCGATTGCCGGGCATGCTGGGGTTCTGGGTTTTTTGCCTATGCCTCTACAGATTTGTTTCACGACGCGCCGGCGTGCTCTTTGGGGTCGTGGCGATGGTATTGCCATTCGCCACGGCAAGCTATGGATACTCCTTCGAGGCGCGATGCTATGGAATGCTGCTGGGCTTTGGCGGCATCGCGCTGCTTGGCTGGCAGGAGGCCGCTGAAGGAAACCGGCGCTGGGCAGGGCTGACCGGGATCGCCGTCGGGACCGCGGGCGTGCTGCTGTGTCATTATTTCGGTCTGCTGATCTACTTGCCGCTCGGCGGGGCGGAAGCATTTCGATCATGGCAGCGACGGCGGATCGATTGGGGCATCTGGGTTGCGCTGGCCGTCGGGTTTATACCACTGATCGCCGCACTGCCCGCGATCCGCAGCGCGGCTGGATCCAACGCACATCCGTGGGCGACAGCGCATCTGCGCTCCTTCATGGATTACTACGAAGGCGAATTCACGCACGCGCTCGTGTTTTTGGCGGCGGCGCTGGTTCTTGGGGTGGCGGCAGTAGCGGTCGAAGGGGGACACAAAGCCAACGAATCGGTGCGTGTCGAAACGCCGCTGTACGAACTCGTGGCCATGGCCCTGTTCCTGGTAATTCCGGTGGCAGCGATCGGGCTTGCGTTATGCGTGCGTCCGCACCTGTTCGTGGACCGCTATGCAGTACTCTCCATCGCAGGCTTCGCCAGCCTCACTGCTCTCCTGGCCGCGCGAGCGGTGTCAGGGCGCCCGCTAGCCGCCTTCGCGGTGGCTTTGGCGGCGCTGATTCCGTTTGCGGGAGAGCTGGCGCAAGCGCGCCGACTCCGTAACCCGCTGGACGCACAACCGCTGCTGCGGGCCGCGCTCGAAAACGGTTCAGTAGCGATCACCGACGGCGTGGCGTTTCTACAGCTCTGGTATTATGCGCCGGAACCGCTCAAAAAGCGCATGCTATATGTCGGCGATGTTCCCTCCGCGGTACGGTACCTGCACGTCGACACGGTGGACCTCAACCTATCGAAGTTGGCGGCGGTGGATCCGGCCGTTCCGGTGATTCCGTACGAGAACTTCGCCGCGTACCGGCCGCTGCCGGTGCTATTTGTGGATTCAAACCCCGGGTGGCTTCCTGCCAGGCTGATCGACAGCGGAAAGCGGCTCACAGTGACGCACTGGACTTCTGAGGGCGAACTAGTGGACGTACAGTAGATGTGCGGATTACGCCCGGCCTTTTACGTGGCGCAGGCGTGAGGATCCACGGCTGAGGGCACCGGCGGAACAGTACCATACTCCGGATGTTCTTCAGCCCAGCGGATGGCGGCGGCGCGCGGCCAGATGGCTAAACCGTGCCGATAATGAATCCGTCCGGCCAGCACGTCATCCTTCCGCCTGGCATTCCTTTCGAGGATGCCTGAGGACGGGGGCGCCGGCCGCAGCGGCACGATCAACCCTCCGTACGAAAGATAGGGGGGCTTAACACTTCCAAATGGGGGTTATCTCGAATGGCGGCGGGGTCATGAAACCAGGCACACGCGACCAGATAAGCGGTATGAGTTTACTATTCCCGGGCAATATCGGCGACGGTCTTCATTTATAGAGGATGCCTCCGCGGATGTAGTAGCCGAAGTGGCCAACTAGGCCTCTAGAGTTCGTCCGGCTCGCCGCGCTCCACTAATTCGGTGAGGCATACGTTCTTCCCAATCAGCCATGCAATGCGCCGGTTGCCGATAGCCACCGCGGGCGCAGGACATGCGATGACGTACATGCCCCTGGCGGAAAGGTCGTTGCACGCTGTTTCGATATCTGCGACCGAATAGCATATGTGGTGCAGGCCGCCGCCTTTTGCCACTACCTGGCTCAGCTTAGCTTCGGGGCGGTCGGGTTGCACCACTTCCAGGTAGCCACTATCTCCGGGCAGGTGTAGAAATTGCACGTATGCTCTTGGATCGGGTCATGAATAATGCCGGTGCGTTTCCGGTAACCGAAGTATGCGATATATTTTTCGGCTACGGCGGCGAGATCGCGTACTGCCACGCCGGTATGATGAATATTCAAATCCACGCCCTAGCCTCCTATGCAATTTGTCGTTTGGCAAATGGCCGGAAGGAGCGCAGCGCCATGTTCACGATCATTGTGCGATGCTGCGGCTCAAGTCCCCACAGGTAGGCGGCGGTGGCGTAGGCGCAACACATCAGGGCGCCCTGCCCCAGAACCGCGGGCCAGGTGGCCGGCTCTCCAAGGAAGCGGTTGAGGGCCCAGGAGAAGACCCCTATGGGTGTCGCGATGATTACCGGCTTCCCGTAGATTCCAACGATGTATTCACGGAGCGTAATCTGAACGGCGTGCGCTACCCTGAATGGCACGTAGATGCCGCGGCTCACGATCATCAAAGCGGAAATCCACATCGCACCGGCCAGGATGCCGTAACGCGGAACCAAAAACCAGAGCCCCACCACGCTGCAGCCGGCTTCAATCAAAACGGCATGAGCCAGAATCTTCTGTTTGGCCATGCCATAGAGCACCGCGTTCGAGTTATATCCGGCGGAGATGGCGATCACTATGCCGGCCGCGAGAAAAGGAATCAGCGGCGCGCTGCGGAGTGCGAACTGCGGGTTGATCCAGACGTAGAGCAATTGCCGGCCGAAGATGGTGAGATACAGGGCAATCGGCAGGAACAGCAGCAGGCAGTAGCGGTTCACCACCAGAGTAATACGTGCAATTCCGCGGATATCTCCGTAAGCCATGAGCTCGGCGGCCTTCACGCCCGTGACCATTCCGAGCCGGCCTACAAGATCCGAGGAATAAAGCAGCAGGCGCCAGGGATACGCATAGTACGCAACCCATGCCGCGGACAGAAAGTGCCCGATGATGAGCGGCGCGTCCTGGCTCATCACCATGAGAGAGGTGTTCGCCAGAAACGTGTGAGCGCCGTATCCGGCGAGTTGGCGTACAGCTCTACGCGTGGCCTTGCGGAACGTGAATACAGCGTGAGGCAGCAGTTTCTTCACGGCGCGATACGTGAGAAAGTAAGCCAGCAGTTGACCGCCGAGAATGCACGTGGCCAGCGTTCTAATACCAAAACCGAGATACAAGGCGATGAAACAACTGGTGACGCGAACGGCACTGTTCGTGATATCGATCCGGCTCGATATATCGAAGCGTTGATGCGCTTCAATTGTCGCCTGGAAGGTGTTAAAGACTGCGCCGAGCGCAACCCCAATTCCGACCGTTACGAGCACGTATTGAAAGGCTCCGCGATTCTCCGCTGTAATGTTGAAGAAATCGATTCCGAAAGTGACCAGCAGCGCGCAGCCCCCGAGCATAATGACGGCCGCAATAGAAAAATAAGTCAATGCCGTGCTGACCAGCTCTTGCATCAGTTCGGTCTCGCCCGTGGCCCGATAATGTGAGACGTATTTGACTACGGCTGACTTAAAGCCAAAATCCACCAGACTGTAATAATCGATTACGGAGAACGCCAGCGCCCATATTCCGTACCGCTCGTCGCCAAGGTGGTGAATGATATAAGGCGAAAGAAAAACCGCAGAAATCAGGCTAAAAAGAACGCCGGCCCAGCCCCATAGAACATTGCGCAGAAAGCTCTCGCTGGAATGGGATGCAGCTCTATCGTTAGCCATTCGGGTTGACCATGCTGAGAGATGTGGCGCGGGCGTCGCTGTACGTCGACGGCGATGGTATTGAGTAGTATATCATCGCCGTTTGCGCGGCACTGTTCACCTTCGAGTAATTAAGCCTGCATAGATTTCGCCCATGCGTTCGGCGGCACGCTCACGCGAGAAATTGCTGTGAATAAAGTCGTGCGCGGCGGCGCCGAGAGAGCGTCGAAGCTGCTCATCCGCCATCGTTTTCCGCAGGGCGTCCGCCAAGCCGGCAGAATCGCGGCTTTCGAAGAGCAAGCCGCGAACTCCGTGGGCGATCAGTTCGGGCGTGCCGCCCACACGCGAGGCGATGGTGCAGCATCCACACGCCATGGCTTCCATGAGTGAATTGGAAAATGCTTCGCTCAACGACGGTAGAACGAAGATATCCATCATGCGAAGCCACGGTGCGACGTCGCTGGTGGACGGTTGAAAAATGCAGTCGTCCGAAATACCGAGAGTTTTTGCCTGCTCTTGCAAATCCGGCAGCAGCGGACCACTGCCCAAGATCAGAAGTTTCGAGCGCGGATTGGCGCGCCGTGCTTCGGCGAAGCCTTCCAGCAGCGTAGATAAGCCTTTTTCCGGACGTAGCACGCAAGCCGTCCCGACCACCACGCAATCGGCGGGAATGGAATCCGGACGCACGTGCGTTCCTGGATGAAACCGCGACAGGTCCAGTCCGTTGTAGCAGAGGTGAATGCGGTTCTGCGGTACGCCGATATCCTCAATCACATGCTTCGTCATGTACTTGCAATTGGCCACAACGCCGTGAGCCAGGCGTTCGCCGAATGTGTTCAGACTGCGGATAGGCTGTGGCGCGAGCGACATGTGGCCGCGTTGGCTTCCGGCGGCGATAGCGTTTGTAAGAAGCCTGACGGGCGCCAGAGCAAACGCCGAAGAGGGCGGGTCAAACGTGTGCACCAGGTCGATCGAATGCTTGCGCACATAACGCGCCAGCCGCAGCGCCTGCTTGAGCGCTCGCGGAGAGCGGAACGAGGTTACCGGGAAAGTGATAACGGGAATACCCGCTGCCAGAAGTTCGCGGGAGCGGCTGCCGCCACCACGCAAAGCGGCTACCCGCACCTCAAAACGATCGCGGTCCAGCCCCATCGCTGTTTCGGCGAGTTGGCGTTCGCTTCCTCCATGATCGAGCTCGCGGGCCATCAGCAGAACGCGCCATTTCGCTGAAGATTTCATTTTCGAACGGGCGACTGCGTAGCTATCCGCTGCACTGCACTTAGTTGGAGAAAGTTCCACGGGTGTGACCGGAATTGCTCGGTTCGGCAACCATTTTATCATTTGCGGTGTTACGTTTCGTACTGTCCTTCCGCTACTAACGCTCGCATTCCGCACGCTCATTCTCAATAGACCTTTCGGCAAACTCGTAATAACTATCGCGGGACAATCTCGATCGCGTTTACCAAAGGCCAATCATTGCCGGCCGTAAACTGAATCACCACCTGTCCGTTGACTACGCTGACCGGAAACGATTCGGTGATTGCGCGGAATTCACCGCCGACGGCGGCGAAAACGTCAAAATTCGTTAGAACCGCAACCCCGTTCAACGCCACGTTGAAGGTCCGCTGCCCTGCGGCCGTGCGGGACACCTCGGCGAACTTCAGATTTACGGTGTAATTACCGTTGCTAACCGGCACAGTGTAGGAGAAGGCGGAGCCGTAGTGGCAAGTCTGGAAAAGCGCCGGATCGAGTGTATTGGCAATGCTGTTGGACACCGCCCAACTGGCGCCGCTACTCGCTCCTGTATCGGCGCTCCAGGTTTGGCCGAGCGAATCTGTGTAGCTGCCGCCCCCCGCGTTAATGCGTATGGCGGGGGCGGTCGTGACCGGCGTGTTCGTTGGGCCCGCAGTCACCTGAACGCCGCTGATGATCGGCCAATCATTGCCGGAGGTGAGCTGAATCGAGATTTGGCCCCCGGTAACGCTCACCGGAAAGCTTTCATCAACGGCAATAAACTGACCGCCGGCGGCGGCGAAGATGTCGAAATTCGTGAGCACTGGCGTACCGTTGATCGCGACATTGAAACGGCGCTGTCCGGCGGCGGTGCGCGTCGGTTCGGCAAATTTCAGAGTGACTGTGTAATTGCCGTTCGGTACCGGAATCTGGTACGAAAAAGTCGAAGCATAGCGGCACGTCTGGTACAGCACGGGACTCGTGGTGCCGCTGATCGGCGTGGAGACGCTCCACGACGCTCCGGCCGAGTAATCCATATCGGCGCTCCATTGCTTTCCCGTGGCGTCCGTGTACGCCGGGCCGCCGGCATTGATCAGAATCGGTGAGAATGAGGGAGCCGGTGAGGGCACCGGAGAGGCAACCACAGGAGAAGTCGCACTGCTAAACGCCGTTCCGGCCAGCGCGGCGGCGAAGACCGGCTGCAGACCGGCAACATCGGCGCCGAGAGGCTTGCCGTCCGTGGCAGCAGCAATGTAGGGGCTGGTGGCCGCCAGCGCATAGTTCCCGTTCGCGAAATCGGCAAAGCCTACCGCAGCGCTAGTCGCCGGAAAATAGTTGCCCGCCGGGTACAGGGCGCCATTGGCGCCGATGATCGCGTTGTTGCGAAAGATCGCGCCTGGAAAATACGCGGCCAGCGCCGCCGTCCCCATGCCGGAACCGCTTCCGAAGAAGCCGTAAGGGCCGCTGAACGTCATATTGTTCTGCATCACGAAGCCTGTGCTGGGCAATAATGACGCCACCACCAGGTTTGAATCCTGAATTGCGGTGTTGTGGTCAATCGTCAGGTTGTTGGTACCGTTCATGATCTGGAACAGGTCGCCCGGGGCGGAGCCCCAAGCCGCCGCATTTACTAAGAACACGTTATTCCGGAAAGTGACCCCTGTGGTGGAACCCATTCCGTTATCGTCAATACCCTGCATATTCACGCCCTGCGTCACGTTGCGCACGAGGTTGTTCTGAAACGTGACGTTTTGGACCACGGCGGTAGGGTCCGCGCCGTCTTCCGTACGCACCGTCAGGACAATGCCGAAGCCTGTCTGGGAGGAGAGCCAACTGTTTTCCAGGACGTTCCCTGTGACGTTCACATTCTTGGCGCTTTTAATTTCGAAAACATTTTTTACGATCCATGGAGTTCCGGCATAAGTGGAGCTCTTCGGGTACCAGGAGAGCGGCTTCGAAAGATAGTTTCCCTGAAAGGTAATATCGCTGGGGACGAGTCCGCTAATGGGAGGCGCCGCACCGCCCAGGAGAACGTTCTCCCCCGATGCCTCTAAGTAGTTGTTCGTGACGGTGAATGGGCCCGTGCCGTTCCATTCCGCCACGGCGCTGGAATCCTGTGTCGTGCTCTTGATGTCTGAGATGTAAGAATTCTGGACGGCTGCGGTTCCGGAGTTCAGTGTAATTCCGTGCTTGCTTCCCGCGATCCGGTCGCCATGAATATAGCAGCGGTCCAGCACGAGATCGTGAGGGAGCGCCGCGAGCGACGTCGTGCTGCCGCTGCCGAATTTCACCAGGTCGGTGGCATACACTCCGGCTGCCGGGTGTACTTCGAGGCCAATTAACTGGTAATGGTTGGCGTAGTCGTCCGCTGAAATTGCTGCCGATCCATTGCTGCTGACAATGGTAGCCATCAGGGATGCGTTTGATGGGTTCACGCGCTGTCCCGCAGGAAGAGATGAAGCCAGGGACGAGGCGATGGTGATGTAAGAAGTGCTGACGCCTTTATTGGGGAGCGTGAAGTTTCCGGTGAACACGGCGCCTGCCGCTAGAAGGATAGTGTCTCCGGCACTTGCATTGTTAATGGCTTGTTGCAGGTTGCCGCCGGCCGGCACAGTAACAACGGCTGCTGACGCGACCGGCAGACAGGCCAGAAGACTGAAAACACTTCTCCCAATTGATGAAATCGTCATCTTACGGTTCCTCCGGGCGAGCCCCTCCGTAGCCAGAGACTCGTCCGGACACAGTTATCCGGCACGAAGTCCCGGCGCTGAAAACGCCGCCATCAATCGTGAATTTTTTTGGTGATACGGTTGAAAGCGCGAACTCCGGAGCTAGCTCCGAAGCGTCTCCGTGCTGCTAGGCCGAGAGGAAGTAGCGGTGAAACCGAGGGCAACGTGAACCTGAAATACCTATGAGATACTTGCGCAGCAACGTATTAAAACATACAATAAAACGGCAATTAAGTCAACGAATTGTTAACTTGTATTTTTTACGTCTTTGCCGGCTTGTGCGTAAGAACAAGCACGTTTAGTGCCGTGGACGAATTTCCCCACACACGCCTTCCCTTGCTTATACTGAAGCAAATCCCGGGAGGACTGAATTTCGCATCTGTCTGAGAATGGCGGATTCCAGACCCGCCGCGCCGCGATCGCTCATGTTGCGCCTTTTGCTGTCTTCGTCTGCATCATGGCGCTGGAGCACACCTTTTCTCTGTCATGGACATGGGCTTACCCCGCCCGTATTCTGGCTACGCTCAGCGTCCTGATTTTCTTTTCACGTTCTTGGATTCCGCTACGCCCTTCGCATCCGTTTGCCAGCATTTTTCTCGGAGTGGCGGTATTTGCTATCTGGATTGCCCCCGATCTTCTGTTCGGGTACCGGAATCATGTCCTCTTCAATAATCCGTTGACCGGCGGCGTCACTACCGCTTTTCCCGCGGAATACACACATAACGCCGGTTTCCTGGCCCTGCGCGCAGCGGCGTCAGCGCTCCTGGTCCCCATCATCGAGGAACTGTTCTGGCGTTCCTGGCTGATGCGGCACCTCATCCGGCAGGATTTCCTTGCGGTCCCGCTGGGCACCTATCAGACCGGCGCATTCTGGATTACCGCAGTGCTTTTCGCATCGGAACATGCCGCCTATTGGGAGGTGGGATTAGCGGCCGGCATTCTCTACAACTGGTGGTTGATTCGAACGCGCAATCTCGCGGATTGCATCCTCGCGCATGCAGTTACCAACGGTGTCTTAGCTGCGTATGTCATCATCGGCGGTCACTGGCAGTACTGGCTCTGATACATCTGTGTAACGAATCGCCCGCTGCATTCTAACGTGAACCCTATAACTCATTGGTCATTTGAACGTTAAATCAAGCACGCCCGTACGGTCGTGTTTTTGGCCTGCGCATATATACTAAACCTAGTCAGTATGTGCGCCATTACGGGGGTTATCGATTTTCGGAAGTCGCCTACCTACGAGGATGTTTCTCCGATGGTCGACGCTCTCCGCCGCCGTGGACCTGATGGCAAAGGAATCGAAAAGTGGCGTAGCGCTGTCTTGGGCCACTGCCGCCTGTCTATCTTTGACCTGAGTGACGCCGGACGCCAGCCAATGCTTTCGCCGGACCGGCGCATAGGCGTGGTTTTTAACGGCGCCATTTACAACTTCAAGGAATTGCGCAGCGAGCTTGAGGGCCACGGCTATCGTTTCCGCAGCAACACCGACACGGAAGTTCTGGTCCATGGCTACGACCATTGGGGTATTGACGCGCTGGTGGCGCGTTTGCGCGGCATGTTCGCATTCGCCGTCTGGGACGATAGCAAGCAGCGGCTGTTCCTGGTTCGCGACCGGCTCGGCGTTAAGCCCTTTGTCTATAGCATCCAGAACGGCAGGCTGGCGTTTGCTTCCACCATGCGTGGGCTGCGTGAGGGTGGGTATGCGGGCGAGTTGGACGATGAAAGCGTGCTCGAATTTCTGGAACACGGTTTCGTTCCAGACCATCGCGGCATTTATCGCGACGCCTTTAAACTGCCCGCGGGTGCTATCGGTGAGTGGGACGGCGAACGGCTGAAGATCCGCAATTATTGGACGCTGCCGGAAGCCGGAAGCACGGGCAAGATCGACTTCGAGGACGCCGTTCGGGAAACCGAGCGCATTTTCCTGGAATCCGTTCGCCTGCGTCTGCAGGCTGACGTGCCGGTAGGCGCGTTGCTGAGCGGCGGTATCGATTCCAGCCTGGTTTGCTGGGCCATTTCGCGGCTGGGCAGCGGCATCACCGCCTTTACCGTCGGTACACCCGGCGACGTGTGGGACGAAACCGCGGATGCCTCAGCGACTGCACGCGAACTCGGAATTCCGCACCGCGTGCTGCAGTTGGAGCCTTCGGCCGCGCCCGATATCGATGCGTTGGTGGAGGCGTACGGCGAGCCCTTTGCTTGTGCCTCAGCGCTAGGCATGCTGCAGGTTTCCCAGGCCGTCCGCGAAAAGGCTACCGTGCTACTCACCGGCGACGGCGGCGACGATGTCTTTCTCGGATATCCCGAGCACCTCCATTTCCTGCGGGCACAACAACTAGCCAATGCCATGCCGCGAATCGCGGCCCCATTGTGGCGGATGGTACGGCCGTTGATGCCGAAAATGTCCCTGGCGCGCCGCGCCAAACACTTCATCGATTATGCCGTCGGCGGATTGGGCGCCGTCACCGCGGCGCACGATGGTTTGCCGCTCTACCAGCGTGCCGGACTCCTGGGGCCGCGCCTGCAAGGCATGGAAACCGCCCAGCGCCGACTTTCCTGGGACATGTCCTCGGCACGCCGCCTGGTGACCGATTTTTTAAACTATGACCGTCAGATGCGCTTCACCGGCGAGTACATGACGAAGGTGGACGGCGGCACGATGCATCATGCTCTGGAAGCGCGGGCTCCATTCCTGGATCAGGAACTGTGGAATTTTGCGGCATCTTTACCGGTCGAGCTGCGGCTCCGCGGCGGGAATCTGAAGGCAATTCTGCGGGAGCTTGCCCGCCGGCATCTGGGCGAGCGCGTCGCATCCGGGAAAAAGCGCGGGTTCGGTATCCCTGTCCAGCGTTGGATCTCGGGTCCCTGGAACGCCATGCTCGCTGATGTGTTTCAGAATTCGTTGGCCGCACGAGCAGGCATCGTGAACGAAGCCAAGGTACGGGAGCAAATCGCCCGTGTTTACGGGACCGGAGGCTCCCCCAAGCAGCTCTGGTACTTGTTCGTGTTGGAGTCCTGGCTGCGCCGCGAGAGCGTTCAGGCTTCGCCCCGCTTCACTGCCGAGGTCCGCGCCCACAGCCCTCTGTAGGGAAATCCCTCGGCATCCAGTGAACATTTGGTACTATGTTGCCGAGCAGGAATTCCTGAATACCGCTGGTATATTTAGCGCGTGACCGAAGCAGGGCAATTCAGCAACACTCCCCCAACCCGGCGGAATCCCGATGGCAACGGCCAAAGGGATGCGATCCGGGTATTGCTGATCGCTCCTTCGCTCGAAATTGTCGGCGGCCAATCCGTTCAGGCGCACCGTCTGCGTCAGCTCTTCTCCGGCGATCCCACCGTTATCATCACCTTCTGTCCCAGCGACTCTCCGCTACCGGAATTCATCCGCCACGTGAAGTACGTGCGCACAATCGCCAATTTACTGACGTTTTTGCCGCGTGTCCTGCTGAGCGCTCGCAAGTGCGATGTGCTCCATGTCTTCACCCCGGCGTACGTGGCCTACTTTCTCTGGACCGTGCCGGCGATGCTCGCGGGGCGTCTGTTGGGTAAGCGGGTGATTCTGAATTATCGCGATGGCCGCGGCGTCGATCACATGCGCGAATCCCGATTGGCGGTGCGCACCCTTCGCTTGGCAGACGCAATCGTCGCACCTTCCGGCTACCTCGTGCACGCATTCGCGGAGCATGGAGTGCAAGCGCAAACCATTCCCAATTTTCTGGATCCAACGCGCTTCCACTATCGAGAGCGAAATCCCTTACGCCCCGTGTTCTTCACCAATCGCGGTCTGGAGCCGCTCTATAACGTCGCTTGCGTGTTGCGCGCTTTCGCCGGGATTCAAAAACGCTACCCCGAGGCTCAACTGACGATCGCGCACGATGGCCCTTGCCGTCCGGCGCTCGAAGAACTGGCGCGCACTCTCGGCCTGGCGAATGTTGTCTTTACCGGTAAGGTTTCGCAGGCGCGCATGATCGAGCTCTACGATGCCGCCGACGTCTACATCATGAGCCCCAACATCGACAACATGCCGGGAACCCTACTGGAGTGCTTCGCCTCCGGAATTCCGATCGTGAGTACGAATGCCGGTGGCGTCCCCTACATCGTGGAAAACGAAAAAACCGGTCTGCTGGTCCCCTGCGGTGATCATGAAGCCCTCGCCGCCGCCGCCTGCCGGCTGCTCGAACACCCTGAGTTCGCCCTGGCCTTAACCCGCAACGCATATGCCGAGTGCGCACGGTATACCGGCACTGCGATTCTGCCGCAATGGCAGCGGCTTTATGCTGAGCTTTCCGGAAAGCCGCTGCCGGCTCCCGGTCCCGTTCCGGCGTAAGGAGTCGTACCCTTCACCCGGCGGCAGTATCGTAAAGCCCTCGTTTGCAATGGCATAATAGGTCCGGCCGCCATGCCAGCCGATACCGCCGCCTTCTCAGCCATGCCTGTGGACACTGGCAGCGCAGTCTGTCCGGTCTGCGGCGCCGGTGATGCCCGCATCTATCTGGCAGGCCGCGACGATACTTTGGACAGCGCCGAATTCGGTTCTTCGCGGCGCCGTATTTCCTGCGGAACCATTTTGCGCTGCCGGGCCTGCGGATTCGCTTTTCGGCGCGTCCGCTCTACGCCGGAAGAACTCGCCGAGCTGTACCGCCGAATGGATACCCGCGTCTACGAAGCCGAAGCTCCAGCCCGGGAGCGCACTGCGCGCACGCACTTCGGCATCGTCCGGCGGTATGTCACAAAAGGGCGGCTGCTCGATGTGGGTTGCGCATCCGGCCTGTTCCTGGGCATTGCCGCTCAAGCCGGGTGGCAGGTGACCGGCCTCGAACCTGCGGCCGAGCTCTATCCACGCGCCGTGCAGCGGCTTGCCGGGCGTGGCCGGGTGTACCCGCTTACGCTCGAGCAAGCGCGCCTGGAGGACAGTTTCGACGCTATCGTGCTGTGGGATGTGCTGGAGCACGTGGCTAGCCCGCGCGCTTTTCTGGCGACCTGCGCCGGCCTGTTAAGCCCGGGCGGGTACCTCTTCCTCAACGTACCCGACCTCGATACGCTGCAGGCGCGGGTCCTGGGCTCTCGCTGGCCCCTGCTCCTGGCCGAACACCTGAATTACTTCAACCGGCCTTCTCTCCGGCTCTGCGCGGAAGAGGCGGGCCTGCGAAGCGTGACGTTCGGCCGTAGAAGCGTCTGGTTTTCGCTGGAGTATGCCGCCTGGCGAATGGCGCAGCATCGCATCCCACTCGCGCCCCTGCTCTATAGCCTGTCACGGCGTTGCGGCAGTCCATTGGTGCCGCTGCGCATGGGCGAAACCTACGGTGTATTCCGGCGGCCTTAGTTCACACTCGACGGCACAATCTCGATCGCGTTCACCATCGCCCAGTCGTTGCCTGCCGTGAAGGCAATGTTGATCTGCCCATCGGTGACCGTCACCGCGAAGGTTTTGTCCACCGCGATATCTTTACCGCCCGCAGTCGCGAAGATATCGAAGTTCGAAAGTACGGTGCTCCCGTTGATTCCGGCGTTGAACGTCCGCTGCCCGGCGGCCGTGCGCGAGGGCTCGGCGAATTTAAGAGTCACCGCGTACGTGCCGTTCGGGACGCTAACGACGTAATTGAATGCCGGACCGTAGCGGCACGTCTGGTACAGAGCCGGTGTGGCGGTATTGACGATGTTGTCGGCGACCACCCAGGTATACCCGTTGGCATACGACGCGTCCGCGCTCCACGTGTTTCCGGATGCATCCGTAATGGCCGCGCCACCCGCGTCGATGCGGACCGCCGTTCCCAGAGTAGATGGGGCCGTCGACGGAGTGCTGGCGATACTGGATGTGCCCGTGGCGGCGATCTGAATACCGCTGACTATCGGCCAATCGTTGCCTGCCGTGAATGCGATGTTCACCTGGCCGCCTGTGGCCGTCACCGTGAGGGTTTTGTCCACGGCGATATCTTTACCGCCGGCCGCTGCGAAGATATCGAAGTTCGAGAGCACGGTGCTGCTGTTGATTGCCACGTTGAAAGTCCGCTGCCCGGCGGCCGTGCGCGAGGGCTCCGCGAATTTAAGAGTTACCGCGTACGTGCCGTTCGGGACCGTGAAGGAGTAGGCGAACGCCGCACCGTACCGGCAGGTCTGATAGATTGCCGGCGTATTGGTGGCGGATATTGCGTCCGTGGTGGCCCACGAATATCCGGTGTTGAAACCGTTGTCTGCGCTCCAGGTCTTGCCGGATGAATCCACCACGGCGCCGCCGCCCGCGTGCACCAGAATTGGAGTGAACGATGTCGTTGCCGGGGGCGTGGAGGCCGTCGTAGAGCCGGACACGATCTCGAGCGCGTTCACCATAGGCCAATCCGCGGCGCCCGAAGAGAAGGCTACGTTGATCTGTCCGCCCGTAACCGTTACGGTGAACGGCTTGTCCACGGCCATAAACTCCCCGCCCGCTGCGGCCACGATATCGAAGTTCGTGAGCACCGGCGACCCGTTTATCCCCACGTTAAACACCCGCTGCCCCACCGCCGGCCGGGAGACCTCGGCGAACTTGAGATTCACCGTGTAGGTTCCGTTGGGCACGGCGAAGACGTAGTTGAATGCCGGACCGTAGCGGCAGGTCTGGTAGACGGGCGCCGTAGTCGTGTTCGAAATCGTGTTAGCGATGCTCCACGAATAGCCATTGATATATCCGGTGTCCGTACTCCACGTGCGGCCCTGAGAATCCGTATAGCTGGAGCCGCCTGCATTCACCCTGATCGGTGTAAACGTGGAACTTGAGCTCACCACCGGAGCGTTCAGTGTAATCACAGCCGAAGCCGAAACTCCTGCCACCGTGGCCGTTACCGTGACTGTCTGCGTGCTCGTGACGGACGCCGGCGCGGTATAGAGGCCATTGACAATCGACCCCACTGAAGGACTAATGGACCACGCGACGGCGCTGGACGTTCCGGTGACTGTGGCGCTTAGCTGTACGGTTTGTCCAGCGCTCAACGTGCTCGTCTGCGGACTTACCGCTACGGTGACCGGGACCAGTGTTTGCCGGGCCGCCAGAACTGCTTTGTTGGCGTTTACCCGTCCCCATCCAAAATAGTTATCGAATCCGGCTGTGCCCAGGTCATCGGTATTCTGCTCCAGGAGCGAGACTACGGCGGAAGCACTCAACGCCGGGTTAACGGAGAGAATCAATGCGCCTACGCCGGCCGTGATCGGCGAAGAGAAGGACGTCCCATACCAATAGCCGTAGCCGCCGCCCATGGTAGTCGTAAGGATGTTCTGGCCGGGCGCCGCGACTGTAATCCAGTTGCCGTAATTCGAGAAGCTGGCCAGCGAATCCGTGCTGTCCGTCGCGCTCACCGACACTACGTTCGTGCACGCGGCGGGATAATACGGCGTGCTGGTGCTGTTGTTCATGGCTGACGCAAAAACGATGCTGCCCTTATTCCACGCATAATTGACCGCTGATTGAAGGGCCGAGGATGGGCTGCTGCCGCCGATACTGACGTTGATGATGCGCACTCCCTGGTCGGCCGCATACTGAATCGCCGCCGCGATATTCGAATAGGACGCGAAATCCGTCGGATCCACCACCACCAGAGGCATGATCTTGCTGCCCCAAGTCACACCCGTGACGCCAACGCTATTGTTCGAGATTGCGGCGATAGTGCCCGCCACCGCCGTGCCGTGCCCGAGAATGTCCGTAGTTGCGGAATTGTTGCCAACGAAGTTCCAGCCGGCGACGAGTTTGGCCGCGAGATCCGGATGCGTCGCGTCCACTCCTGAATCGACCACCGCCACCGTAACCGTACCTGTGTTCATCGCCCAGGCTTGCGGCGCCTGAATCGTTGCCAGGTGCCATTGAGATGTGAAATTGGGATCGTTGGGGACTACGGTAGCGGCGGATGTGTGCCCATAGTAATCGCGCTCCACATATTCGAAGAGACCGCTATTGTTCAACGATTGAATGACGGCGTCGCTGGACTCTTCCGGAACATCGACGATGCTGACGTTCAGCGCGTCGATGCGGCGCCTTACGACAGCAGCATGTGCGCGGAGAGCGCCATTCACGCGCTCGGCGGCAGATCCGCGGCGCGGGCTGACAAGGAGCCGGCCAGGTACGTGATCCGGCGCGTCCGCGGCGCGCAATACGCTCAGAGATGCACCCAAAAATAGAACAAGGCCGCAAAATCTGAAACCTCGTCGGGACGATATCGTCATCGCGTAAACACACTCCTTCGGTGTGCGGCTGCACGCCGGTGCTTCGTTACGAACCTTGAATTAGGGCCGGATATTCAGGCGTATAAGCGGACCTATACGCCTGCAACGCTGCGTCAGTAGGGCGAAGGAAGAGGAATATGAGCTTAAAACCAGCAGTGTACGGAAGAGCACGAACAGGAGCTATGCAACGTCAGAAATGATACGATACGGTGTTTTTAGTGTGAAAGTCAACACATTTGGCGAGGTTGTAGAACTTTTATGGCGATAGCCGTGCTCCGGCCCGGCTTCTGCTAAAAAAGGTTAACGCCAAAAAAAGAGCCGCCCCGCGCGGTCCCTCGCGCGAAGCGGCTGTCTATCGGAGTTGAAGAGAAAGGTCTTAGATTGAAGGCGCGATCTGAATGGCGTTTACTATTGGTGAATTCGCCGTCCCGTTGCTGAACTGGATAACAATTTGACCATTACTAACGGTAACGGGAAATGTTTTGTCGATCGCGATGTAAATTCCGCCCGTTTGGGCAAAAATATCGAAATTGGTGAGTACTGGTGAACCGTTTATGGCAACGTTGAACGTTCGCTGCCCCACCCCATACAGTGATATTTCCGCGAATTTCAGCGTCACATTGTATGCGCCATTCGGTACCGCAACCGTATATGCAAACTGGCCATAACGGCAGGATTGGTATAGTGCCGGAGTGCTCGTGTTGCCGATATAGTCGACCGTGGTCCACGGCGCGCCGCCGCTATAGCTGGTATCAGCGGCCCAGCTTTGACCCGTCGGATCCGTATATGCGCCGCCACCCGCATTGATGCGCGTAGTCGGCAGGGCGGTCGCCGTCTGTCCTGAGCCGCCGGGCACGATCTGTATGGCATTCACCATGGGCGCGTCACCCGAGCCCGCGGTGAACTGAAGTGTAAGTTGGCCATTGGAGACGCTGACAGGAAAGCTCTTATCGATCGGAACGAAGATGCCGCCGGCCGCGCCGAAGATGTCGAAGTTATATAACTCCGTGTAGCCGTTGGCGATCACATTGAAAAGCCGCTGCCCCGGACCGTAGTTGGAGACTTCGGCAAAGCGCAACGTGACCGTGTACGTGCCATTCGGAACTGCGAAGTTGTAAGAGAACGCGCCATAACGGCAGGTCTGAAAGAGCGGCTGCGACGTTGTGTTCGAGATCGTGTTCGCCACACTCCACGTCGCGCCGCCGGTGTAACTGTTGTCCGCGGCCCACGATTGCCCAAGCGAGTCGGTGTAAGCTCCGCCGCCGGCGTTCACCCGTATGGTGCTGCTGGAAGTGGTCGTCGGCGTAGTAGCTGAACCACTCTGGACGGCAACCGCGTTGACCATGGCGGAATAACCGCTGCCGTTGAGGAACTGAATCGTAATCTGCCCGTTCGTTACAGTTACAGGGAAAACCCGATCCACTGCGACGTTTTGGCCTCCCGCGGCGGCAAAGATATCGAAGTTCGACAGCACGGTATATCCGTTGAGCACTGCGGCGAATAGGCGCTGTCCAGGTCCAGTCGACGAGGGGTCTGCAAATTTCAGCGTTACATTGTAGCTGCCATTTGGCACCGTAAAGTTATAGCTGAAAGCTCCGTAGCGGCATGTCTGGTACACGGGCTGCGCGGTCGTGCCGCCGATGCTGTTGGTCACCGCCCAGGTTGCACCGCCGCTATAGCTATTGTCTGCCGCCCACGTCTGACCGGAAGCGTCAGTGAACGCCGCGCCGCCCGCGTTGATGAAAATGGGAACCGTCGTGGAGGCGGGTGGGGTCACAATCGGCGAAGTGGTAACCGGAGCCGTCGTAACCGGAGCCGTGGTAACCGGAGCCGTCGATCCGCCGGCGGCGGCCACAACAGTCCGGTATGCGTTCACCCGACCCCACCCAAACGTGCTGTCGAAACCAGGCGCGCCGAGATCGTCTGCGTTCTTCTCGAGGAGTGTCACCAGAGCCTGCGGCGTCAGCGACGGATTCGCTGCCAGCGCCAGCGCCGCCACGCCCGAGACCACGGGCGTTGCCAGCGACGTTCCCCACCACATGCCATAGCCGCCACCCAACGTTGTGGTCTCGATGTTGTTGCCTGGCGCCGAAACCGTAATCCAGCTCCCGTAATCGGAGAAGCTCGCCAGGTTGTCAGTTTCATCCGTCGCCGCGACCGCCACCACGTTGGTGCACGCGGCAGGATAGTTCGGGGTGCTGCTGGAATTGTTCATCGCTGCCGCTACAACGATCGCGCCCGCGTTCCAGGCGTAATCCACCGCTGCCTGAAGCGCCGAGGAAGGCGTGGTGCCGCCGATGCTCACGCTGATCACTTTCGCGCCGTGATCGGCCGCATATTCAATGGCTGCCGCGATGTTGGAATAGGCAGCGTAGTTGTTCGAATCCACCACCACGAGCGGCATGATGGGGTTGCTCCACGTAATACCAGCCACCCCGATGCCGTTATTCGTAATGGCGCCAAAGACGCCGGCGACGGCGGTGCCGTGTCCCATCGTGTCCTGCGTATTATTCGTGTTCGTGACGAAGTTCCAGCCGCCCATCACGCGGCCCGCAAGGTCGGGATGGGTGGCGTCCACGCCTGTATCGAGCACTGCGATCGGCACGCCCGAACCCGTCGTGGTATTCCATGCCGTTGTCGCCTGGATTTTGCTTAGATACCACTGGTAAGCGAGATTAGGATCGTTGGAAGTTCCGCCGAGCTTGGCATAGTAGTCGTACTCGACCTCCGTCACTTGCCCGCTGGCGCGCAGAGACTGCATCACAGCCTCTTCCGAACCGGGCGGCACATCGATGACGGATAGGTTCAGCTTCTCCATCCGTCTGCGCAGATGGGCTCCGTGACGGGAAATCATCGAAGAGGCTTCCGCGCTGGAAACGCCCTTGGCGTGATGAACGATCAGGCGGCCAGGAATACGCTCCGTCCCGGCGGATTGAGCTTGCGCAATGAATGAGAAAATGAGGCCCGTTAATAGAAAATGCAGAATTCGCATGGTTCTCCGTTTGCCAGACAGATCCGGTTGATACTCGTCACCGGCTGCCCGGATGCGCCCGGATATTCATCCGCGGCGATTCAGGTTTTCGGTCTTTAAACGGGAACTTCGCTCACGGGAGGAGGGGGAGCGGTGAGCGATGCGAAGCACCCAGGAATTGTTTCTACGCATACAGGCGTTTGCCTGTATGAAGATTAACCTTAGCCGCCCAAACCCTCTAGTGTCAAGAACTTATGCTGTGAAATTTGAATGCCATTGTAAGCTGTAAGTTTTTATACAAAACGTGGTTCTAGTACAACCCGGACCCGTGCCGCGAACGTACCGGTCTCCACTTGGGGGCGGCCTATTGCCGGCTCGCGCTAACCTCTTCGGCAACAACGCCTTTTTGCCTGCGCGCCGCCGGGATCCTTCTTATTTCCCCGGCAGGGGCTCGGCTGTGCCAAGCCGGGGAGAATGGGCCTTACCGATTGGGTCAAGCGGCCCAGGTGCGCGTGCCTCAGGGCCGTCCAGGCTACATCGCCTTCTCCCTTTCGTGTTCGCAGTGGCGAAAGGGGCCGTTATTCGTGTGTTGAAGCGCATCCGCCCCCAGACCGATCAAAGATCATCGGTCTGTAAAACCAATTGGGCGGCCGCCGGCAGATCTTTGGTTACGAAATCCGGTGCGCATTGCTGTTCCCGCCCGTAACCGGTAAGAACTAGGATTGTCCTGGTGCCGGCGCGCCGGCCGCACTCAATGTCGGCGGCTTTATCTCCGATAAAAAAAGAGTTGCGCAAATCGATATCAAACTCCAGCGCTGCCTGGGACACCATCCCAGGCTCCGGCTTGCGGCGCGGCGATAGTACACTTGGCGCGTCCGGACAGTAGTACGTCGCGTCAATCGACTTTCTCCCGATTTGCCGTATGAATTCAGCTTCCACCGCGCGGTATTGTTCATCGGTAAAGAGCCCGCGTCCAATCCCGCTCTGGTTCGTGATGACGATCGTCAGATAGCCCGCTGCCTTCAGCCTTTCTAAAGCCTCGCGCACGCCTGGGAATACCCGGACCCGTGCGGGATCGTCACAGTACTCTACTTCCTCCATCAGAGTACCGTCGCGATCCAAAAAAACGGCTCGTTTTTGCATGAACTGAGATATTATCAACGTAATCGCCGGTTGCGCCATCATCTGGCTTTTACACATCTTTGGGCTTCTTAATACCCGCATTTGCGGCTTACCGGGAAAAGCGCAATGCGACATAATGACTTACAAGATATTAATGCGCCAGTCGTCCACACCGTCGCGGATGCCTATTAGGATCCTTGTCGTTGCGCCTTCGCTGAAGATTGTAGGCGGTCAATCTATTCAGGCTGACGCTCTCATTCGCGGGCTCAACCGCGAACGGAATGTCGAAGTCGCCTTAGCTGCGACAGATCCGCCATTGCCTGAAGTTCTGCGGCGCATTAAATATTTGCGGACAACCCTGAAGTTCTTACTGTTCTTTCCACTTATCCTGATGCGCATCTGGCGCTACGACATCCTTCAGGTATTTACTCCCGCGGGCCCGTCGTATTTTCTGTGGTCGGTGCCCGCCATGGCCATTGGCCGGTTGGCCGGCAAACGGGTAATCCTCCATTATCATGATGGCCGCGGATCCACTCATTTTGCGCAGTCGCGCTTCGCCGTATGGACATCGCGAATGGCCCACGTGTTAGTAACGCCCTCGGAGTACCTGAGCGATGCGTTTGCCCGCTGCAACGTCCCGGCCGTGCCGATTCCGAACTTAGTAGATCCGTCATTTTTCAAGTACCGCACGCGCGATCGCCTGCGCCCGGTGTTTTTCACGAATCGCGGACTCGAGCCTCTTTACAACGTCGGCTGCGTCCTGCGCGCTTTCTCCGCCATTCAACAGCGCTACCCGGATGCCCGGCTTACCGTCGCGCATGACGGGCCGTCGCGGTGCGAGATGGAAGAGCTCGCGAGCACTCTTCAGCTCGCCAATGTGACGTTCACCGGAACCGTCAGCCAGCAGCGCATGGTGGAGTTGTACGATGCTTCCGATATTTATCTGATGAGTCCCGATATCGACAACATGCCGGGCACGGTTCTCGAGTGCTACGCCTCCGGAATTCCCGTTGTCAGCACCAAGGCCGGAGGCGTGCCTTACATCGTCAGGGACGAATTCACCGGCCTGCTGGTGAATTGCGGCGATTGGGAGGCGCTCGCCCGTTCCGCCTGCCGCCTGCTCGCGGATCCGGCGCTCGCGCTGCGGCTGGCGCGCAACGGCCGCGCCGAGTGTTCGCGCTACACGTGGGAGGTGGTGCGGCCCCAATGGCTGCAACTCTACGCGGAGCTTCTCGGTTTCCCCGTCCCCGAATCCGCCCGTTCCGCCGCTTCGGCGTAGTCTCCGGCTAAAGTCCGTAGATCTCCAGCAACTGTGTCACGTTCGTTCTATGGTTGAACCGCTCCTCGGTGACCTTGCGCCCGGCCGCACCCATGCGGCAGCGAAGCGCGGCGTCGCCGAGCAACTCCAAAAGCCTCCGGGCGACGGCCTGTGTGTCTCCGCGGTCCACCAGAAAGCCCGTCACGCCGTCCGCGATCAACTCCGGAATCCCACCGACCCGCGTCCCAATTACCGGGAGCCCGCTGGCCATCGCTTCGGCAATGGTGAAACCAAAAACTTCCTCCCATCGGGACAACTGGCACGCCACATCCGCTGCGGCGTATAACCCTTCGCCTAAGGGGTCTCGCACCAGCCCCGCAAACGTTACATGCGAAGCAAGCCCCAGTGAGCCGGCCAGCCGTTCGACTTCGCCTTGCATCGGGCCGTCGCCCGCCAATACGATATGCACCCGCGGCTCTTTTACAATCACTTCCGACGCCGCACGGAGCAGGTCCTGAATTCCCTTCTCGTGCATCAGCTTGCCGGCTTGCACGATCACGAAGCGGTCCGCGCCGATGCCGAATCGCTGCCGGAATGCTTCTCTCTGCTGGCGGCCTGCCGCCGCCCGTTCCACGTCGATGCCGTTGTACACCATGCGTACGCGATTCGGCGGTGTGGAGTGGAGCCGAACCGCGTTGCGCCGGCCATAGTCGCTCACCGAAATCACACCGTCTAAAGGTACGCAGATCGCACGCGCCATGGCGCGCTTCCACAACGGACGCTGCCGCGGGACATAATTTTCGGGCATCGAGGTATGGTCGGAGAAATAGACCCGCTGCGCGCCCATCAGCTTCGCAATCCGCGGCAGCGGCGTCAGCGCGCCGGTATAGTGCAGATGCACGATCGAAGGCCTGTGCTTTCGCACCAGTCGCGCCAACTCCAGCGCTGCCCTCGACTGTGCCGTCCAACCGCCGGCCATTTCCTCGAGCTCGACGTTCGCAGGAACCAGAAAATCACGGACCTCCAGGCTGGGCTTCTCTAGAAAGCAGACAACGCTCTTCCAGCCCTTTTTCCCAAGCTGTTCGGAAAACTCGCGGATGAACATCTCCGAACCGCCAATCCGCCGCGGACGCAAACCGAAAACCGAAAGAACCGTTTTATTTGAGCGCGACCAGGCCACGGGTTTCCTTTTCGGCGTCGCTGAAACGCGTTTCGTGACAGCAGCCCCCCTGCCACCAATGCTGCCGGTTTGCCCAGATGCTTCGAATGGGCGCTTGTCTGATATTCCCGGCCGGAGGCATTCCATAGCACGTCAGCACATCGCCGTTCGGCATGACCTGCATATTGGTAATCGCGCTGCACAGGGGGACGCTCGAATGAGCGCTGTGCTGCTGCACGGATACTCGCAGAGCATCCGGAGTTTCAAAGTACGGGATCATGACCTCGAGCTGTTCGTAGCTGTTGCGGATGGGCAGACCCTGTCGCTTGAGTTCCATAAGGCCGCGCACCGCGGCCGCGGCCTGACGCGCATCCCTCGGCCAGTTGTCGCTGTGCTCGAACCAGCGCGGATCGTCGGGCGTGTTATAGTTCTGCTCCACCGGCTGATAGAACACTTCGCAGCCGTTTTCGGCGGCGTACCTCGCAACGCGATCCACTTCGCAGAGATTCTGCTGCATAATCACGGTCTTTAGCCGGATCGTGAAATCCAGCCTTTCTTGTGCCCGCAGCCGCTGCAACGTAGCGAGGGACCGGCTTGTCTTTTCGAAAAACTGCTCACGGCCGCGAATGGCGGTGTGCGCATCGCCGATGCCATCCAGCGATACCGTTACCCGCGCCGGATTGGCTCGCGCCAGTGCTTCCATCCGCGACTGATCGTCCCAGTAGCCATGCGTCAGAACTTCGGCCGCCAGGCCGATCCCGGAAGCGTGCGCGACCAGCTCGACCGTATACGGCCGCAAGAGGGCTTCGCCGCCTGTAAACGTAACGGCTGCCGGCCCAAGCCACTGCCGCAATTGCGAGAGGAAGCTCTTGTACTCATCGACTGTCGGCGTGTCCTCGCGGCCCTTGTTCTTCCAGATGTCGCAATGCACGCATCGCGCGTTGCAGAGATTCGTCATCAGGATGAGGATTTCCGCCGGCTGGCAATACCCTGCCCAGCGCCCCCCGCCCAGTCTCGCGAGACGGTAACTCCCGGAAACCGACAGACGCCGGTATAGCCGCCGCATGTCGCTGAGAGCAGGCATTCATATCAGATTACGTGCGCCACGATACAATTTCAACCGCAATTTGACCGTTACGCGCTGAAACTCTCTTCCAACTCCCGGGCGTTTGTGGTCGCGGTCCCCAGCTTTCCAACCACGATGCCGCTCGCGTGATTCGCGAGTTCCGCCGCCTCCACCGGGGTAGTCCCCGCGCATAAACCTAGCGTGAGCACTGCAATGGCGGTATCGCCCGCGCCGGAGACATCGAAAACATCTTTGGCGCACGTCGGCGTGTGGTACGGCGGCGTGTCTGGTTGAAACAGCAGCATGCCGTGCTCGCCGAGCGTAATCAGCAACAAACGCGGCTGCCAGCGGTCCATCAGCCGCCGCGCGGCTTCCATCAATGCTGTGTCATGCAGCGCCGGGTGCGCCGCTTCACTCCACGGCACGCTGGCAGCGAGAAACGCCTCCAGCCTGTTGGGCTTCACTGCCGTTGCGCCCTTCCATGCGAGGAGCGTGTGCGGATGCGGATCCACGGCCAGCACTTTGCCGTGCTTGCGAGCCGTCCGGCAGATGAAATCCGCCAGGGCCTGTGTGAGGAAGCCCTTGCCGTAGTCTGCCACTACCACGCCACCGGACTTCGCGATCGCTTCTTCGCACTGTCCCATGAGCGCTTGCATCTGAGGGGGCGTCAGCAATGTATTCCGCTCGCGATCCACCCGCACCACCTGCTGATTGCGCGCGATAATTCTCGTCTTGAGAGCCGTGGTAAACGACGCGTCGCGCAGAACGCCGCTGGTATCGATGCCGCATCCGCGCAGCAGCTCCGCCAGACGATCGCCGGCTTCGTCGGTCCCCGTCACGCCGATAACCGACACGGCCGGCGTGAACTCCCGCAAATTTCGCGCGACGTTCGCTGCCCCGCCGGGATAGTAAGATTCGGCCGTTACGTTCACCACAGGGACGGGAGCTTCGGGGGAAATGCGCGACACCTTGCCCCATACGAATTCATCCAGCATGAGATCGCCGATAACCAATACGCGCTGCTGCGCGAAACGCGAGATAAGTCCGGCGGCGTGGTCTCGATTCATCACTTTGAATCGAGATGATAACAGCCTTCCGCGGCAAACTGGCGCTCCACACGCGCACTAATCGTGCTGCGATGGCTGCGCCTGCGGTTGCATCTCGGAAACATCGGGGATAGCGCGATCGCCCGTCCGGCCCGTAGGCGGCCCCTTCCTGCTTACGACAACCAGCGACAAACCCGCCCACGGCAGCAGGGAATCCACACGACTCCACATCCAGACGGTCTTATCGAACAACTTCAAGACCACTTTATTCATGTGGCGCACGCCAATTTTGCCGTAAATCCACCACGGCAGCGTCCCCGCCTTGTTGAGGCTATAGCACTTCTCCACCGTAAATCCTGCGCGCTCCACCATCTGCCTTGCGTCGCGGGACCCGAAGCGCCGTTTGTGCCCCATGGATTTATCGAGGCTGCCGAACAATCCGCGGCCTTGCGGCACAAGCACCACAAGATTGCCTTCCGTCTTCAACGTGCCGCGGATCGCCGCAAGCGCGGAAGCGGGATCGTCAAGATACTCCAACACATTGAGACACAGCACCGTATCGAAGCAATTTTCCATGGCGGCAAATGCGCCGGGCGTTGCCGGATCCAGATGCTGCACCACAACATTCGGCGTCCGCAAAAACCGGTTGCGCAGTGCGTGTAAGTGCAGGGGCTCTTTTTCCGCGGCCACGTAGAGCATACGGCGGCCCATCAGTCGGCTCGAGATGGTGCCAATCCCGGCGCCGATTTCGAGCACCGTGTCTCCCAGATGCGGCCTCAGTTTTCGCGAAAGCCAGCCGATATACGCCGGCGTACCGGACAGGTTATTGAGTACATCTCGGCCGTATGGCGCGGCATAGAGATCGTCGATCAGCCAGAACTTGAGAATGACGCCAAAGGCTTTCAGCCCATCCTTCCAGCCGATTTTCTTTCCCTCTTCATACGTGCGGCCGTGATAGCTGATGGGGACTTCATAGATGCGCAGCTTGCGCTTGGCGCTCTTCATGACGATCTCCGGCTCAAAGCCGAAACGATCGGAGCGAATCGGAATGCTCTTCAGAAGGTCTGTCCGGAACACCTTGTAGCACGTCTCCATGTCCGTCAGATTGAGGTTGCAAAACATGTTGGAGACGATCGTCAGTCCCTTGTTGATCATGGAATGCCAGAACGGCAGCACGCGCGACTGCTCGCCCGACATGTATCGCGACCCGAATACCGCATCGGCATGTCCGTCGAGAAGCGGACGCAAGAGGCGCGGGTATTCGGCCGGATCGTATTCCAGATCGGCATCCTGTACCAGGGCAAAATCGCCGGTTGCCAGATCTACCGCGGTGCGAACTGCCGCGCCCTTGCCGGCGTTCTTCTCATGCCGGTATAGCCTGATCTCGGGGAAATCGCGAGCCAGCCGCTGCAGAATATCCCAGGTCCCATCAGTCGAACAATCGTCGACAATTACCAGTTCGCGTTCCATGTTTTCCGGCAGCGGCGCTGCCAGCACCAGCGATAAGGAGCGCTCTACCACGGTGCGCTCGTTATAAACCGGAATGAGAATGGACACCTTCACTAATGACGGAGTGTAGCAGATGGCCTTTTGCCTGAGTGCCGCCGCTCACACCCTCTTCCCTGTGCTCTAGCGCGCTTTCTAGGGTAATCGGAAAAGTAGTTGCTAAAATGGCCACGTCGCCATGCCTAAGGTCGTACTGGTAACTGGTTCTTGCGGACTCATCGGCTCTGAAGTGGCGCGCTTTTTTGCGCGAAACGGATTTCAAGTTGCAGGTATCGACAGCAATCACCGTGCGGTGTTCTTTGGACCCGAAGGCGATACAAGCTGGGTGCTGCAGATGCTCCGCCGCGAGATTCCCGGCTATCGCCATGAGGCGCTCGACATTCGCGACCGTGAAAATCTACTGCGCGTCGTAAAAGAGATTAAACCGGACCTCATTATTCACACCGCAGCCCAGCCCTCGCACGACCGCGCCGCGGCAATTCCGTTTCTGGACTTTGAAGTGAATGCGGTCGGCACACTCAACATGTTGGAAGCGGCCCGGCAGGCGTGTCCCGAATCGCCGTTCATCCACATGTCCACCAACAAGGTCTATGGGGACCGGCCGAACACCATCGCGCTGCGCGAGCTCGAAACGCGGTGGGATTATGCGGACGCCGCGTACGAAAACGGAATCGCCGAAGACTTTTCCATCGATCAAAGTAAGCACTCCGTCTTCGGCGCGTCCAAGGTTGCCGGCGATGTGATGGTTCAGGAATACGGCCGCTACCACGGCATGCAGACCTGCTGCCTGCGCGGCGGCTGCCTCACAGGTCCCAACCATTCGGGCGTAGAACTCCACGGCTTTCTGAGTTACCTGCTGAAGTGCAACGTGGAAGACCGCGAGTACAAGGTCTACGGATACAAGGGCAAGCAGGTCCGCGACAACATTCATTCCGAAGACGTAGCCCGCTTCATGTTTGAATTCTGGAAGTCGCCGCGCGTCGCGGAGGTCTACAATCTCGGCGGCGGCAAAGGGAATGCCTGTTCCATCCTGGAGGCCTTCCAGATGGCCGAAGCAGTCACCGGGCGTCCCATGAAGTGGCGGTATATAGACGAAAACCGCATCGGCGACCATATCTGTTACTACAGCGACTTGCGCAAAATGAAGTCCCACTATCCGGCCTGGGACATCACCAAACCGCTACCCGTCATCTTTCAGGAGATTGCCGATAGCTGGATTGAGCGCTCGGCGGCGCATTCGACGTAGCCCAACGCGATAGCGGCGTGGCGCCGCAGGAGAACAGCCTGACATAGGCGTTCGCAAACATGGGCGGCTCTCGCCACACCCAGCTCCGCCGGTCCGCCCACACCGCATCCGTATCTTTCGCGATCACAACGCCGACGCGTAGCGAGGAACAGGCGTCATGCAGATCGCCGCCCGGCGCGTAGAGGGCGTTTGCGCGGTCCACGATCGGGGCGCAATCGCGCGCGCTGCCGCCGAACACCGCGCTGCACGTGAGGTCGGCCGCGGCCACCCGGCGCGACGCGTACAGCATCTCGGTGGTCTCCTGAAATACCACCTTCGGATTGAATTGAACAGCGGCGTTCTCCGGCGTGGCGGTGCGCAGCCATTCGTACGCCGCGCGCGCCGCATACGTACGCTCGCCGTAGTTGCGGTCCGGCGACATCCAGTCGAGCGGCGGAACGATGCCTGCATCGGCCAGGATCGGATACGTGCGTGTAAGCGCGAGGTCGCAGACGGTTCCGGCGGCACCTATTACGAAGAAGAGCGTGAGAATGGCGCGGTCTCCGTTCGCCAGAATGTGGCGCTCGCTGAAAATCTCTACTCCGATCAGCAGCAGGATGAATTCGGCGATGAGGAAGCCGCGCCAGCCCAGATCGTTACACCCGATCACACTCGATCGCAAGAAGGTGCAGATAAGAATGCTGGTCGCGGCCATCGTCACCAATGCCAGTTCCTGGCGTGAAAACGCGCGCCCGCGCCGCTTGCGCCACCACAGCGCTCCGGCTGCGAAAAACACTCCGAGCTCCAGCAGATAATTCAGAGGCACCAGCGGGCCGTTAATCAGCACAAGCCGCCAGGGACCTCGCAACCCCGTCCACCACGCGACGATGGGCGCCAGCGAAAATTCGCGAACCGTAAACTGCAGCGGCGCGCCGCCCGTGCCCGCGCTGCCCGGCTGCACCAGGCTCGCCGCATAGGGAAGCACCAGCGCGCAGCCGGTCGCCCCCGCGAAAACGAGCGTGCGCACTTCGGCGGCCCATCGTTTCCAAACACAGATCGCGAGCCACACCGCGAGAAATACGGCAAAGACGAAAGCCACATAAACCGAAGCGCCCGCTGCCGATGCCATAGCAGCGCCGGCCGCCACGCGGTTGCGCCATCGCGAGCCGCCATGCCACAAGAGCAGAAATGCGGTGAAGCACGCGATCATGCTCGCCAGCGCATGCGGCGCCCACAGCGCGGAGTACACGAACCAATCGACGTGCTCGTTCCACCATTCCACGCTGGGCAGCAGGAATTTCATTTTGCCCGTGAAATACGCCGCGGCGAGCAGCGCGCTCGGAATGAGATCGAGTCCCGTCACGGCCGCCAGTGCGAGCCCTATGCCCATACGCCGCCGGAGCGCTTCCCGCCCTTCCGCGCAAAACAGCCGCAGATAGAGCGCGAGCAGCATCATCAAGCCGATTCCGCACCACACCGTGCCGCCGGCAATCGCCTGGCGCGCCGTGATAGACCCCGCGCCGGTACGCTCCACCAGGCTGCACAATAGCAGCCAGAAGTAGTGATATCGCAGCGGCACCGGCCGCCCCGGCGATAGAAACGGATTCTGCGGCGGAATGCCGTCCGTCGAAACCACGTGCACGAAGGAAGAACGCACCGCCGTATCGATCGAGCTCACCGGATAATACAATCGGTGCCCAATTTGCACATCGCACAGTGACAGGACGGCGACGGCCATCCAAACAAACGCGACGGCCACGAACGGCCACCACTCGCGCGGAATGCCCCAAGATCCGCTGCGCCTCGTGCGCGCAAATGCTGCCACGAAAGCGATGCAAAGCGCGCCATAAACCGCCCACATGGCCGTCATGGAGACACGGCCTGCGAGATAAGTCAGAATCGGGCAGAACGCCAGCGAAAGCGGCACGCTGGCGCACAAACGGAATGCCGCGGTGCGGCGGCGGAAGTCCAGCAGATCGCCCCACCATGCGATGGCGTAGCCCGGAATCATGACATACAGCGGGAAAAGCGCGACCGCGCGCAAAATGCCGCTAACGTCGTCGAGCATGAAGTTGTGCGGCGGCATAAGTAGCTGGTGCGTCAGTATAAATGGTGGCTGGCCCGGGCCTTCCGAAACAAGTTGGCTAAAGTATGTACCCTGGACGATATCCCTGGTGGTCTGCGGAAAAAGGGTTCAGAGAAGTAGTGCGACTACTATGTTAGACTGTTCCGTTGAAACCCAAACAATTGGGCAATTCTGCGATTTTCCCCTCATTTGTGGCGGGTTTCCCCGATTGAATGGCAGAACGGACCTGACTCAAGAAAAATGGAATCGAGAGCGGAAGAACGTCTGGAAAGCGCATCCTTCCGAGATCCTGGTGGCAGTTTAGTGGCCCATGAGGGCCGCATTTTCCGCATTATTAATGCCACCGGTGCGGCGGATTTGTGTGCTTTTCTGGAAGCCCCTTGCAGGAACCAGCTGAGTACCGACGGCCGCGTTGTTGCCACGGAAATACTGACCGAACGCGATCGTGCTCATTTGCTGGAAACGCCGTCGATGCAGGCGCTCTACGCCTCCGTCAGCGGCGAAATGGTCCTGGAACACGAGAAGATCGCGTTCCCGAGCTTCCCGTACGAGTGGGCGCCGGAAATGCTTTACGCCGCAGCGGAACTTACGCTCGAACTCGCGAAAGCGCTGCTGGCAGACAACCTGGGGCTGAAGGATGCCACGCCTTATAACGTGCTGTTCCGCGGGCCGTCGCCGGTCTTCATCGACGTATTGTCGTTCGAACGGCGGGACCCGGGCGACGCCACTTGGCTTCCGTACGCGCAATTCGTACGCACCTTCCTACTCCCTTTACTAGCAAATAAGTTCTATGGTGTCGGCCTGGACCAGATTTTCCTGAGCCGTCGCGATGGTCTGGAGCCGGAAGAAGTCTACCGCTGGGCCTCCGCCGCCCAGCGGCTTCGTTCACCGTTTCTTTCATTGGTATCGCTGCCATCGTGGCTCGGAAAACGTCATAACCAGGACGATCAGAGCGTTTACCGCAAGAAGCTTCAAGACCCGGAGAGGGCGCAGTTCATTTTGCGAGCCCTGCTGAAAGGCCTCTCGCGAACCCTCGCCAAACTGCGGCCCGCCAGCGGTAAACACTCCGTCTGGAGCGATTACATGACGGCGAATAACAATTACACCGAAGCTCATTTCGCCGCCAAACAGAAGTTTGTGCAGCGGATGGTCGCCGAAGTTGCTCCCAAACGCGTTTTGGACGTCGGATGCAATACCGGATTTTTCAGTTCCCTCGCTGCTCGTGCCGGAGCTTCGGTAGTCGCCATCGATTACGATCCTGTCGTGGTCGGCGATGTCTGGCGCGGCGCTCGGGACGCCAAACTCGACATTCTTCCCCTCGTCGTCAATCTCACCCGGCCGAGTCCCGGCTCGGGGTGGCGCAACGCGGAGTGCGCCCCGTTTCTGGACCGCGCGCGCGGTAAGTTCGATGGAGTTCTGATGCTCGCCGTCGTGCACCACATGCTGGTGACCGAGCGGATTCCGCTGCCGGAAATTATCCGGCTCGCGGCCGAAATCACGACCGATCTTGCCATTATTGAATTCATCGGGCCCGCCGATTCCATGTTTATGCGCCTGACACGCGGCCGCGACGAGTTGCATAAAGATCTCACCCCGGAGGCCTTCGAAAAAACTTGCGAACCGTACTTTGAGATCACCGCAAGAGAGCATCAGGAAGGCACCTCCCGCTGGCTTTACGCGCTCAGAAAACGACGCTAATGCTACGCAATGCATTGGCGGCTCTGCCGCGCATCGGCATGGAAATGTCGACGATATTCTTGTCGAACATTGGCTAAAGTATGTACCCTGGACGATATCCCTTGCGGTATTGTCTGTGGACCTGGGATAACGGCAATCTAGACATGTCTAAGACATGCTCGAAGAGCCTCTAATCGCTGCGGCCCAGCCGGTGTATGCACCGCCGCGAGCGCTCCTCGACCGGCATTTCAGGCTGTGCACCGCCGCTCTGCTGATCATCATGGCTGGAGCTCAAGTCGTCGCTGCTCTGCTGGATAGCCAGGTGGTCGACGAGGGCTACCATCTCACGGCCGGGTATATGTTCCTTAAAACCGGCGAGCTCAATGCCGAAACGGAACATCCGCCGCTGGCGCAAGCGCTGACTGCTCTGCCGCTGTTGACGATGCCGTTGCGACTTCCCCGACCCGTAGCGGAAGGTTATAGCGAAGGGCATCGCGAGGTGGATTTTCTCTATCGCAATACCGTGCCGGCCGACCGCATCCTGCTGGCGGCGCGCTGTGCCCACATCTGCTTCACGCTACTACTCGGCATTCTGATCGCGTGGTGGACACGGAAGTACTTCGGCCCCTCTGCCTCGCTTGCGGCGCTGGCGCTTCTGGCATTTGAACCCAACTTCCTGGCCCACGGCCACTACGCAACCACGGACGTTCCAGCCGCGCTGTGCTTCTTCGCCGCCTGCCTGGCCTGGTCCGCGTATTTGCGAAGCGGCGGATTCTCGCGGGCTGCGCTCTCCGGTGTGGCGGTTGCCGTCGCAATGTCGACCAAGTACTCCGCTGTTTTTCTGTTTCCAATTTTTTTCCTGCTGTACGTGCTCGCGTGGTGGCATCGCTCCGGAGCGCCCGGGGCGCGGCCCTTCCAGGCATCGTTCCGCCACTTTACAGTCAGCATGGCCGTGGTGCTGCTGGCCATGGGACCGGTGCTGTACGTCTGCTTCGGCTTTGAGGCGGGGCCGCTGTTTTCACCGGCTCATGGACGCGCTCCGGGGCCCGGCTGGTCGCAAATGCCCGCGATAATTCAGTGGGCTGCCGCGAGTATTCCCGTTCCCGCTCCCAGTATGTTGCACGGCATCTTCATCCTGCTGCGCCACAATCTGGGCGGACATGTTTCGTATCTGCTCGGCCGGTATTCAGAGACGGGCTGGTGGTATTACTTCCCCGTGGTGATGGCCGTCAAAACTCCGGCCGGCATTCTACTCGGATTCGCACTCTCGATCATCGCGGCCGCCGCTGCGTGGCGGAAGCGCGCACTGCGCAGCTTGCCGATCGAATGGCACGTTCTCATTGTTCCGCCGCTGTTTTACTTCGTAATGGCGCTGCGCAGCCATATCGATATCGGAATTCGTCACATGCTGCCGCTTTATCCGTTCGTGTTCGTCTGGATCGGCGCGGCGCTGTTCGTTCCGCGCGCACTTCGCCGGCGACGGATGGCAGCGGCAGCGATGCTATGCCTTGCGCTGACGCTGGTGGAATCCGCGAGTGCGTTCCCCCGTTACCTGGCATTCTTCAATTTTCCGAGTGGCGGCCGCGCCCATGGGTGGAAGTACGTAGCCGATTCCAATCTCGACTGGGGACAGGATTTGAAACGGCTGCAAACTTACGTTGCCCAGCACCATATCGCAACGGTCTGCCTGGGCGACTTCCCCGTTACCTCGCCCGAATACTACGGATTTGCCGTGAAGCCCCTTCCCGCCGGCATGGACGAAGCACGCGCGCAGGGCTGCATTGTAGCCGCCAGCATTACCCATACAGTGGAGTGGCCGCTTTGGCAGCATGACTACGCCTGGGTGGCCCGCGAGCGGCCTACCGACCAGGTCGGCGATTCGTTCTGGATTTACGATCCGGCAATCTCCCGGTAAAATGGCGTCTTGGCCGCTAAATCCGCCCGAATCATGAAAGAACCGCTCCCTGGCGTTATCTCCACCTCCGTCGCGGGAGTTACACTGCACAACTTGCCGCACATTATCGATCCGCGCGGCGACCTTAGTGTGGGCGAGGCGGGCAAACACATTCCTTTCGAGGTCAAGCGATATTTCGTGGTGTTCGGCGTCTCTAGCGGCGAGATTCGCGGCGAGCATGCGCATCGCACCCTGCATCAGTTTCTGGTGTGCGTCCACGGGCGCTGCGAACTGGTAGCCGATGATGGCGCCCGGCGCGAGACCTTCGTTCTCGACCGCCCTTCTTTCGCGGTCTACCTGCCGCCGATGGTCTGGGGTATCCAGCATAGCTACACGCCCGGCAGCGTCCTGCTCGTGCTGGCTTCCGACCATTACAATCCGGCGGACTACATACGCGATTACGACGAGTTCCTCGCGCTCGTAAAGAAGACGGCGTGATTCCGCTCAACGACTTTCGCCGGCAATGGGAAGACACGCGCATCGACGCGCTCGCCGCCTTCGATGCTGTAGGCTCCTGCGGCTGGTATATCCTTGGCCGCGAGACGGCGGAGTTCGAACGCGAACTTGCAGGCTGGTGGGGTGTGCCCCATGCGGTAGGAGTCGCCAGCGGGCTGGACGCGATCGAGCTCTCCCTCAAAGCGCTCGGATGCGGTCCAGGCGATCGGGTGCTGACCACGCCGCTCTCGGCATTTGCTACTACGCTTGCAATTTTGAAATCCGGCGCAGTGCCGGTTTTCGTCGATACCGACGAGTTCGGCCTCATCGATTTGGAGCGCTGCCGGGAAGCGTTGACGGCGCGGCCGGACATCCGGTTCTTCGTGCCGGTTCACCTTTATGGGCACGCGCTGGACATGACGGAACTGGCGGCGTTGCGGAACAGGTTCGAGTGCAAGATTGTTGAAGACTGCGCGCAGTCGATTGGGGCGTCGCATCGCGGCGTGGCTACGGGCACGGCCGGCGATTTGGCCGCAGTCAGCTTTTATCCGACCAAGAACCTCGGCGCGCTGGGGGACGGCGGGGCCATCCTGACCGGCGATCCGCGGCTGGCAGAAACGGTACGCACGTTGCGCGACTACGGCCAGAGCGCCAAGTATCGCCACGAGGCAATTGGGTACAACAGCCGCCTGGACGAACTGCATGCGTCATACCTGCGCCGGGTAGCGCTGCCGCGGCTGGCGGCCTGGACCGCGGCGCGCCAGCGCATTGCCCGGGCGTATCTGGAAAATCTGCGGAACGAAGCCAATTTGGCGCCGGGGTCACCCCCAGGCTCCGATTCGTGCTGGCACTTGTTCCCGGTGTACGTCGAGCGGAAGGAGCGCTTGATGAACTGGTTACGCCAGCACGGCGTGACGTGCGGCGAACACTACCCGGCGCTCATTACCGAACAGCCTGCGATGGCGGCAGTGAGCTTCGAAGTCTTCGGCGAACTCGCGACGGCCGCCCGGATCGCCCGGCGGGAAGTGAGCCTGCCTATTCATCCCTACCTCACGAACGAAGAAGTCGCGCACGTGGTCGACGCGTGCAATTCCTGGCGAGGTTAGTCCGCGCGGAAGGAATTTCGAGCGGTCATAGTGCCGTAACGCTGGCCGTGATTGAGATTCGCCGGCGGAGACGATCAGCGCATCTTGCGTGGTAGATTCATGTTTCTGAATAAGGGTGAACTCAACTGTCCGTTGAACCGAGAACCAAAAACTTAGCTTTTGAACGCATTGGGGCACATCATGCGCTCGACCGCTTTGAATGTGGGAAGGCACCCCTCGATCGGTATCTCCGCGAGAGCGCAAGGCGCGATCGGAGCTCAGGCATAGCCGCCGTATTCGTGCTCGCCGACGGTGCCGATGTGATTGGCTACTACACATTGCATCAGCATGTTGTATATGCGCACGAAATGCCTGGAACACTGCGAAAACGGCTATCGCATTATCCGAGGTACCCTGCCACCTTGATCGGTCGGCTCGCCGTCGACCGACGCTACGCCGGGCGGGGGTATGGTCGAGATCTCTTATTGGACGCCCTTACCAGGGCGATCGAGGTTACGCCAACCGTGGCTTCGCTGGCCGTAGTTGTTGATGCTCTCGACGGAGAAGCCGAGAAATTCTATGAACATTACGGGTTTGTGTCATTGGAAGTGCCAGGCAAGCGACGGCTCGTTCTACCCATGAAAACAGTAGAAAAGCTGCTGCAAACGTCGCGTACTACTTCGTAGGGTATCGCCGCGCTTTGCGCAGTGATGACACGGCGGTTTTTGTGGGCGGTGGCGGATTCAGCAGGAGCTCCCCGAATGCGGCCGCCTGCTCAGGTGTAGCCAACGTCGTTTTTGTAACTCGATGAGCCTCGCGCAAAGCTGAGGAGACCATGAACCCGGACAGCGTGAGACCAGCGGCGCAGGCAGCAGCTTTGAGGAAGTTTTTTTCATTCGAACGCATCCTGACATCAACGCGTTCTTCTCTGTTTTTTCGCCGCATTTCGGCTGGCATGGTGGCACTCCTTTACCTACTGAATAATTGTACACCCTTTGTGTGTACACATTAGGGGCTGGGATGGCACAGTTCCGTGTTCCACGAGAGGGAACAAACGTACACATCCTCAGCGCGGGCTTTCTTGGCTAATTGTTATACTTGGGGCGGCAATTACGAACCTGCCAGCCATGAGAGTCACCGTAATAGGAACAGGATATGTCGGGACCGTGACGGGCGTCTGCCTGTCTTACCTGGGGCACCACGTTACGTGCGTCGACACCGATGAAGCCAAGATCGCGAAGTTGCGCCGCGGCGAGTCTCCCATCTATGAACCGCATCTGGAACGGATGATCGAGCTAGCCGCCAAACGCGGCGGCATTGAGTTCACCACGGACCTGCCAAGCGCCGCAGTGAAGAGCGACGTTATTTTCATCGCGGTCGGTACGCCGCCGCTGGCGACCGGCGAAGCGAACCTCACCTACCTGGAAGCCGCAGCTCGCGGTATCGGCGCCGCGATGGATGGCTCGCGGTACCGTGTGGTCGTCAATAAATCAACCGTTCCGGTGGGCTCGGGAAATCTTGTGGAAGCGCTGGTACGCGATGGTATCGCCGAAGCGCATCCGGACCAGCGGCGCACCATCCGCTTCGGAGTAGCGAGCAACCCTGAATTTTTGCGGGAAGGCACGGCGGTCGCCGACTCTCTTTATCCAGACCGTATCGTGGTGGGCGCCTCGGACGCTCAGGCGCTGCACATCATGCAGGAGCTCTATAGACCGATCGTGTTGCAGTCCTTCGATCCTCCTCCCGGGCTGCCACGGCCGGCCGGAATCACGGCCCGGCTGCTGAGCACATCGCTGACGAGCGCGGAGATGATCAAGTACGCGGCGAACGCGTTCCTGGCCATGAAGATCGGGTTTGCCAACGAGATCGCGAATATTTGCGAGCGCGTGGGCGCGGAAGGTCCGGAGGTGATGGCAGGCATCGGGCTCGATTCGCGCATCGGCGCCAAGTTCCTGAACCCCGGTGTCGGCTGGGGCGGCAGTTGCTTCGGCAAAGACATTCAGAGCCTGATGCACACGGCGCGGGAATACGGCTACGAAAGCAAGCTGCTGCAGGCCTCTCTCGAAGTCAATACGGTGCAGCGGCAGATGGTGATTCAAAAGCTTCAGGAAAAGCTATTCATCCTGAAGGGCCGCACCATCGGGCTGCTCGGTCTGGCATTTAAGCCCGACACCGACGATTTGCGCGACGCCCCGAGCCTGCACATCGCCGAGCGCCTGATGGCCATGGGCGCTCGCATTAAAGCCTACGACCCCATCGCGATGCAGGCGTGCAAAGAGCAGCGGCCGGACCTGAAGATCCGCTATTGCGATTCGGCGCAGGAACTCGCAGCCGAGGCGGACGCCCTGGTAGTGGTCACTGAGTGGAACGAGTTCCGCGGTCTGGATTTGAGCGAGCTCGCCAACCAGATGGTCAACCCGATTCTGGTGGACGGGCGCAACATCTATCAGCCCGAAGCGGCGATTGCCGCCGGATTCGACTACACGGGAATCGGGCGCTACACGCGGGCAAAGGTCCAGGCGCGAGAGACCGGCGCGCCGGCCGCCGCGGCTCCGCGCGGCTAACTAGCCGAGAAACGCCCTTACGCTGTCCGCTATACGCTCACTCGCGCGGCCGTCTCCATACGGATTGTGAATCCGCGACATGCGCTCGTACTCCACCGGGTCGCTCAGCAGCCGCGACGCTTCCCGCACAATCGCCTCCGCCTGCGTGCCCACCAGTTTCACGGTGCCTGCTTCCACCGCCTCCGGACGCTCCGTGCAGTCGCGCATCACCAGCACCGGTTTGCCGAGCGACGGCGCTTCTTCCTGAATCCCTCCGGAATCGGTGATCAGGAAATACGCCCGCTGCATCAGATCGACGAAAGAGACGTAATCCAACGGATCGAGAAGCACGATATGGGGCTCGCGCGATAGTTGTTTGGTGACGGGATCGAGCACGTTTGGGTTGCGGTGAACAGGGTAGACAATTTGCACGTCATCGCGACGGTTCAGTTCGACCAGCGCGTCGCAAATGCGCTGAATGCCGCCGCCGAAGCTTTCGCGGCGGTGCGCGGTCACGACAATCAGCTTCCTTTTCTCATCGCGCCACGGCCACGCAGGCGCCGCGAGCTCGCCGTGCCGCAATGCGCCGGCAATGTGCAGCACGGCATCGATGCCGGAATTTCCGGTAACCACTATCGATTCCGGCGGCGTGCCTTCGGCGAGCAGGTTTTGGCGCGCCGCCTCTGTCGGCGGGAAGTGCAGCCGCGCCAGGCGGCCCGTTACGGCGCGGTTCATCTCTTCGGGAAACGGCTGCGCCATGTTGCCGGTGCGCAGCCCCGCCTCCACGTGTGCCACCGGAATGCCGCGGTAAAACGCTGCCAGAGCACCGGCCATAGTGGTGGTGGTATCGCCCTGCACGATCAGCAAATCGGGCTTCCGGGATGCAAGGAGCGGGTCCAACGCCGAGAGAGTGCGCGCGGTCAATTCGGCCAGCGTCTGCGCCGCCGTCATGAGATTAAGGTCATGGTCGGGGCGGATGTCGAAGACGTTCAGCACCTGGTCCAGCATGTGGCGGTGTTGCGCGGTGACGCAGACACGCACGTCGAGCTCGCCGGCGCTTCGCATCCGGCGGACGACTGGACACAATTTAATGGCTTCCGGACGAGTGCCGAAGACGAAAAGGACGCGCTTCATTTCATCCATGGGCGAGCTATGCGTACAGGGTATCTTTCCATTTCGCGGTCAGCAGTTACCAGAGGCAGGTCTTCCACGATGGCTTGCGCGATCAAAATGCGATCGTAGGGATCGCGGTGATGCCACGGAAGCTGTTGCAGCTCCAAGACGTGCCGCGTGCGAATGGGAAGAACCCGCGTTCCCACGGAGGCAATGTACCGGTCCCACCACGCAGCCGGGTCTTTGACGGGGGCATCGTCTTTGTCCCGCTTGTTGATGAGTTCCCACAAGCTGGCAACGCTCACGGAGTACGCGCGTTTTTGGATCAGCGAGCGGACGGCGGGCGACAGGCGTTGGGGCGCCGAAACAGCCCATAACAGGACGTGGGTATCCAACAGACTGCCGTCATTCATACCAGTCTTTAGCGCCGTCACTCGAAGGTTTCCACCAGTCATCCCGCGAGAGCACGTCGAGATCGATGTTGGCATCGTTGCGGCCGGCGCCAAGGATGCTTTGAGGCAAACGCCGGGCCGGCGTCAGGCGGGCGACCGGTTCGCCGCGCCGCGTGATCACGACTTCCTCTCCTTCCGAAACGCGATCGAGAATTTCCGAAAGGTGCGCTTTGGCATCGGCAACATTATAAGACTGCACGGTTTCAGTATGACCAACTCTGTTGGTCAGGTCAATATGGGGAGCTCGTCGCACTCCATCCTCCTTT
>Ga0134128_10000076_pt1 | contig 137215 bp, 130 predicted proteins | sample KB31754_FD_96462 | JGI IMG/M metagenome (GOLD analysis project Ga0134128, IMG submission 96462) | Terrestrial soil microbial communities with excess Nitrogen fertilizer from Kellogg Biological Station, Michigan, USA - KB3-175-4 | ecosystem: Environmental > Terrestrial > Soil > Unclassified ... | reverse complement strand
CCGTATTTCCCGGTACGAATTGTAATCAGCAAGTCTTTCTCTGGACGCGGCAATGTGATCGTGTCCGATCGCATCAGTTCGATGCCCTCATTCAGAAGCCGAATGACATGCATGGCGGCCTTGCGGCAACTACAAATCTCAAGTACATAGACACACCCATGCGCACCGCGGGCAGTTGCCCGGTTGCCAGTTCGTTGTTTCATTCGCGGAAAGAAGTAGTTGCGGCGGCTACCGTCGTAATTGCCCGACCGCATGCAGCACTTCTTGAAAGCGGCGGCCTGAGCCGCAAGGACAGAGGTCATTGCGACCGAGCTTTTCTATAAGCTCCTTGCATCCATGTACGACCCTGAGACCGCGTTGTACGCGTTTTTCGGAGGGGAATCCCTTACGACGCTTACTGCAGCGCGTGAAAGGAGGACTGATTGGCGAGTTCGTCTTGATATTTCATGGTCTGCCTCCTTGTGAGTAGCTTGAGTTTAGCACACCCTGACTTCTGGTCCCGGCTTGCATCAGGAGCAAGGACGAACGCGGATCCTGCTTCGCAGGGCTCGACTTCCCACTCGGTAATCTTGCCAAGCTTGCAAAGCACCAACCACAACGTCGTCAAGAACGACGAATCGGTAGTAAACAGGTCCCTGGTCGGGAGGTGCAACGTTCGTGATGGGCTGCAAGCAGGGTTTGGCTATACTGTGTGCTTATGGATGTCGAGCGCATCATTGACGAAATCCAGCAGCTTGAGGAGATGTTCGAAGCACCGGATATCAGGCCGCTCAGCGCAAGCGATGTGTCTGCTGCAAACCGGAGACATGACGAGATGCTGGCCCAGAGTCCGTGGTTCCGCCTGTGGCACGATTTCGGCGTCTGTTGCCGACCAGAGCTTTCGCAATCCCGAGAAGGGAAAATTGAGACGTAGGCCCTGCAGAACATCGAAAATATGAGATGGGAGATTTGCCAAGGAACGCACAATCTCGCCCATCGACCTCAAAATAAAGCTACCAATCCCGTCTGAATTATGACCTCGCCACATCACTGTTGCCAGACAAATAGGCTCGTGAGGTATTGCGGGTAGACGCCATGAACCCAGCAATACGCCGCTCGCGCCCTGGCGGCGATGGGATACAAAACGTGGCGCAGTATCGGAAAACCAAGCCAGGCTTGATGGAAACCGGGCTTCCGGTGGGGGCGCATGATGTCCTCGCCAGTGTTATGAACTCGCTACGGCAATGCGCCTATTTAGGACGACTCCCGCGATGATGAGTGCAACGAAGAGTCCGCCGAAAACAAGGAGCCATCCCCAATATTGTGTGGGGTGCCTTAGCACCCGAATCATGCGTCGTCCGTACAGGTGCGCGATGATTCCTATTACTGAGTAGCGCAGTGCGCGAGCAACCGCTACAGCGCTAACAAACTTAGAAGTGCTGTATCCGTTCGAGGCACCTGCGGCAGCGAAAAATGCGCTGGTCGGCAACGGAACTGGAATAGCAGATGAGGCCAGCAGAACGCCCGTCCCCCACCGGTCAAACGCCTTTAGAAGCTTGGGAATTCTCCTTCGACCAAACGTGCTCTCCAAATAAGCTTGACCCGCTCTCCTTGCCAAGCGAAAGGTGATGTAGGCACCGAGAACCGCACCGACAGTTGCGGCAGCAGCATATTCGTACCAAGGGTTGCGACGAGTTGCCACGAGAATAACAAGGAGGATGTCCGGTCCGCCAAAAGTGGGGAAGGGAGTCCCGTCCAGAATCGCCAAGAAGAACAATCCTGCCGCACCAAAATGCCGGAAGAGCCGTAGCGTGCTGTTAGGATTCCTTCTTGAAGCTTGAATCAGCGATAAAAGCATGTCCGCCAAAATCATTGTGCGCCCGCTCTGGAATAATAACGGCCGCAGGTTTCAAGCGCGACCCCACGAGGTGTGGACTCGCTCGTGCAGGCTTGCGGACACGATACCGTCGTCCCATGCTTAATGACGCAAGCCGATGTGCAGGACATACGGTTCGTTTGCGAACGTTGTGAGCTCGTAGAAGTTCACCGGGCGGCTTTTTCCAGCGTGCGGACGTATTTCATTTACCCTCAGCATCATCCTGACTACGTCTGACTGTGATCAACGGCCGTACAACAGCAATTCGCGAGAGCTACGACCAGATTGCGAGGAATACGCCCGCAGGGTTTATCGCGAGCTTGAGGGCAAGCCATTCGACCGCGAACTTCTCCACCGATTCGCGAAAGAGGTCGAAGGACATGGCCAGAAAGGCCTCGCCCAATTGACACAGGACTCAGGTAATGTCGTGGTTTCTCCAAACCGCTGATACTCTGTTCGCGCACTGACAATCAGAGTTTTGGCTATGCAATCCTTCAAGACTTTTTTCTCATCTGGTTCTCCGTACTCGTACTTGCTCTTGCTCGCTTCGGCCCTGGGCATGGCCGCTGCGAGTATTCGGGCCTTCGAATCGAAGGAAACAAAAGCGAGACGTACCAGACTTAAAAACCAGAAAGAACTGCATTTACTCGCCGAACGAATCTCGACTTACGGCAAAAGCGTTCATCGACGGTTTCCGACTGGAGACGTTGTGGTTAGCGAAAAAGACTTAGCAGAGCAACTGCGGAAGCGCCAGGAAGCAGTCGCGACCGCGCTGAATCTACTGCTAAGTCAGCAGAAGGTACAGCGGGCTCCACTCAACGGATACTGGAAGTTAAATCCTTAAGCACTGGGCGTTAGGCGGCCACCCTTGGTGTCACCAGTCCGGCCAGCCTGCGTAGGTTTCGGAGTGCTTCGTTCATGACCTGATGCTCAGCAGGAGAAGGATTGCTGAGGCTTTCCTCGATTCTGTCCAGAATCGCGTTTCTGGCTATGGAGATACGTTCGGATAGTTTGCTCTCGTCAGTTTCCTGGAGAGCTGCCTCGTATAACGGCTTCCAATCGGAGTCTGGGCGGATTGACAGCATCACCCGTGAATTAATGCCACAGACATGCCAGAGTACAAAACGCCAAAATGCGCCAAAAAGACCGGTGTTAGGTTAGAGGCGTGAGCACGGGTGCGCGAGACCCAAAGACTTCGTGGCCTTCTTCTTGCGACTTCCTTGGCGTTTCGGAACGAGCCCTAGCTTGCGTTGCAAGTCGATGCGCAGGTCGTTTTTGCGAGAGTCGCAATTCGGACTGCTCTCGCCCGAGCGAGCACCCCGACAGGTGTTCAGGACAGGTAAGCATCCAGAACGTCTTAACGACTTCCGGCTATCGCGTCATGCCCACCGACTCCGATTTTTTATGCCCCGTGCTGGATTCCCAAGGACCCTCGACCCACCCCGGGGGATAGCTCCAAGCGAATGGGACCTAAACTCCCGGTCGGTGGCTGGGTCTTTACATTTCTTTAATTGACTCCGGTTATTCCTCGGAGGACAATTCTGCCGTTTTCGCCGTCCGAATTCCACCAGGAGGAACCCATGCGCTCTCCGCTCATTACCACTTCCTTGTTAGCTAGCCTCGCCCTTTGTGCCGTCGCATCGGCGCAAAGCTTTACCCCCGTTTCCGGCTATGAAATCTTTTTGGGACGTAACTGCACTCTTGGTGGCCAAGCTGGAACCTGCGGCACCACGTTTACCGGATGGACCGGCATTAAACCAACCGGAGGATTCTTGCCCTTCCCCGGCACTGGCAAGGGCTTTTGGTCGCTGCAGATCAGCTATGTGGGGCAGCCTGCGTTCAATGGGTCGGTAACGGTTGTTGGCGGAAGCTGGAGTTTTTTCTCCCTCAACGGCACAGGTAAACATGGCACGGTGCTGAACGGGAGTGTCACGTGGCCAACGGATGCGAACTCCACCACTTCAGGCTGCAAGGCGGGCGAAGCGATTGCTCAGGCCAATCTTAGCGTTGCCGGAGGATCCCCCACCCAAGTTGTCGGTTGCTTGCATGACCTGCCTGCGGGACAGATTATTCCCCCGACAGTGTGGGGTGCGTTCCTTTTCTAGGAAATTCAGAGAACTCGCGCCTTTGAATAGGTCTATCCGGCAATTAATCCCTGGCTGGTCATTGCCATTTGGCTAACCACCAACTTCGGCTAAAGCTGGAGTTCCTAGTCTCATTTGAGAGATCGCCGATTGGCCAGGGGAGAATGCTGCCGGACGCGGTGCTTCAGAAGGGTGAGCGTCTCGAGGGGGTCAACGCCTATTCCTTGTCCCGCGCCCGGCGGTCTGCAAGTACAACCATTGTGATGACATGATCGCCGTTATAAACAAAAATCGCTGTTTTGTTACGAAAACGGAACGGGGTCGGAAAAAGGGCAAAGACCATATCATTGTGATATTCCACGGCGGATTTACCGTGAAGGCGCCTCAAGCTTTCCGAGTACCGCCTGTTGCTTCTCTAGAAGGGTGTTGATCCCGTTACGTGCCAGCTGGATCATGGCATCGAGTTCCGAATCATCGAACACTTGATGTTCCGCTGTCGCTTGTACCTCGACGAATTTGCCCGCCGAGGTCATCACCAAGTTCATATCTACATCGGCGCGGGAGTCTTCTTCATAACAAAGATCGAGTAAGGGCTGCCCTTCAACAATTCCGCTGCTGACCGCGGCGACTGAATCGCGCAAGGGCATGGAACTCAATGTTCCAGCCTGAACGAGTTTCGACAGGGCAAGCTTTAAAGCCACGAAGGCACCAGTGATGGAGGCGGTGCGTGTTCCGCCGTCGGCCTGAATCACATCGCAATCAAGTAGGATGGAGCGCTCGCCGAGTTTTTCTAAATCCATGACCGCCCGCAAGGAACGGCCGATCAGCCGCTGGATTTCATGGGTGCGGCCGCCAATTCTACCGCGCGCCGATTCACGGGTGGTGCGGGTCAAGGTGGCGCGAGGCAGCATTCCATATTCGGCTGTTACCCATCCTTTCCCGCTGTTCCGCAAGAAGACGGGAACAGACTCCTCGATCGATGCGGTGCAAATGACTCGCGTGTTTCCCACCTCGATCAGAACCGAACCCTCTGCAGTCGAAACGTACTCCGGTTGAATGTTGACCGGACGAAGCTGGTCCGGCGCGCGATTATCGGAGCGATAGAACATCAACAGATTCTAGCAGCGGGAACTTCGTCGTACGGGAGAAAGGTGGTGCCGGCGAGAAAATCGCGTCGCCGGCATCTTAAGCCGATCTACGTCGCGCGCTAAGAGTAAACAGGGCGTGCAGAGCGCGGTCCAGTTGTTCGCGCTCACGGGAATTCTCAGCATCATCCAGTTGGTCGAGGCGTTCCCGGATGGCTCGACGGGCAGCTTCGATCTTGCCATAGAGCCGGTGAGGGTCAGATTCGGACAAGGCAGCCGTGTACAACGCCTGCCAATTTACATCAGCCATACTGCCTCCTGGGGGAAGAGGAAAACGAAGGCGCGGATGAATTATAGCTCTGACGAAACAGGAAATGCGCACAGAAGTTCAGCAATCGAGACTCTTTCGTGAAGCAACCGAGCGCCATCCTCACCAATGTTTTTCGGAGCAGGGCTGCTTACATTTCAAAGCGGAAGGGTGATGGAGGGGCTGCCCCCGATGGAGCGATTCGCATCATGAAACCGAGTTCTCAAAGCAGCGTCTCGCGAGGTGTGGGAGAGCGGAAGCCGGTCAACATGCAACCATTCGCACTGGACAGCACTGCGATGTGGTTAGACTTGCTGGGCTCACGTTCTGCGGATCGGGGAAAATGTCGTCCGGGCACCTCTGGTACTGCTCGCGTGGCGAGAGGTTTCGCTCGGTCACACTTCGATCGCTATTTTCTCGCGCCTGAGCGCGTAGTTTGTCATCGCGAGCACAGGACAGGATCGAGAAAATCCTCAATCGTAATATTCCAGTCCTAAGTGGGTGATTAACTCTTCTCCCTTCAAGTGACGTAACGTATTCTTCAGCTTCATGAGCTGGATGAACAGGTCGTGCTCGGGGTAGAGGCCAAGGACCGTCATGGGAGACTTGAAGTAAAAGCTAAGCCATTCCTGAATGCCGATGCCTTGGAGTTCCGGGGTGCGTTTCGCCAGGTCGAGGAACAAGACAAGATCAAGCACGATCGGAGCAGCCAGGATTGAGTCCCGGCAGAGGAAATCCACCTTGATCTGCATCGGATAGCCGAGCCACCCGAAAATGTCGATGTTATCCCAACCTTCTTTGTTATCACCACGTGGCGGATAGTAGTTAATCCGGACCTTGTGAGTGAACTTGCCGTACAACTCAGGATACAGGTCGGGCTGCAGAATGTGCTCCAGAACAGAAAGCTTTGATTCTTCCTTGGTTTTGAACGACCCGGGATCCTCGAGCACCTCGCCGTCGCGGTTTCCGAGAATGTTGGTCGAAAACCATCCGGCAAGTCCGAGCAGTCGAGCCTTGAATCCAGGAGCCAGAATGGTTTTCATGAGCGTCTGGCCCGTCTTAAAATCTTTTCCGCAAATTGGTGCGTCGTTCTTGCGGGAAAGCTCAAGCATGACTGGGAGATCAACGGTCAGGTTGGGAGCCCCATTTGCGAACGGTACACCCTCTATCAGGGATGCGTAGGCATAGATCATCGACGGGGCAATGGCCTCGTCGTTCTGTTGCATGGCTTTCTCAAAGGCCTTTATGGACTGATGTGCCTCGGTGGGCTGCAGGAAAACCTCCGTCGAGCCGCACCACATCGTCACCAGCCGGGAGGCTCCTGAGGTTTTCTTGAAGTCCTGAATGTCAGCCCGGACCTGCTCGGCTAAATCCATCTTGTTCTTGCCCTTCTTCACGTGATGGCCATCGAGTTTCTTGACGTAGTTGCGGTCGAACACAGCAGGGCGAGGCTTTACGGTGCTCAGGAATGGCTTGATCTGGTCGAGTAGGTCGTTTTCGAGAACGCCGGCTTTTTTTGCGGCGGTGAACATGTCGTCATCAAAGGGGTCCCAGCCGGTAAAAACGAGGTCATTGAGCGCCGCCAGCGGAACGAATTCTTTCACCTGTGGGAAGCGTCCCTCCGTACGGCGGCCCAGACGGATCGTTCCCATCTGAGTAAGCGAACCGATTGGGCTCGAAAGGCCCTTGCGCACAGCCTCTATCCCGGCAACAAACGTTGTGGCGACTGCCCCCATGCCGGGAATCATGACCCCGAGCTTGCCTTTGGCGGGCAGAATTTTCGAGGGCTCCGTCTGGCTCCCGGCTTGCTTCGTCCGAGCGGACTTCTGGCTCTTAGCCATGGATGGCATCTTCCTTATCTAAAAAGAGGTACTAGGGCAAACGGGTATGTTCTCGTATTGACGAATGTTTTGCAACCTAGCGCCAGCGAAGAGGGAATCTGGGTAGGTGAGGGGTACATCAAATAAGCTGGCTAACCCTACGCAGGGAAAGGTGCGTCCAACTCTATAGGTCCTGAGCAGAACTTCGTCTAGCGCGGGCTATAATCAGGGCAGTGGCACCCTTCGGGGTTGAATGGAGAATTTATGAGATTACGAGCGATCGGCTTGACGGCAACACTGCTGGCGTTTGTCGCGGCGCCATTTACGTATGGTGCTGATAAGGACAAGAGCAAGGAAACCACGCCGACCGCCGCGCCTCCCGCAGCCTCGGCCATCGAACCTTCGGGCAAGGTGTCGCATGACGGCGGCAAGGATGATATCGACGCAATCGGAAATCGCAATGTCGGCTGCGCGAAAGGCATGGGTAACTGGTACAGCCTGGAGAAGCAGATTGCCCTTGGGAAACAGATTTCGCAGCAGGTGGAATCGCAGTCTAAGGTGATCAATGATCCGGTTGTTTCCGAGTACATCAATCGCCTTGGCCAAAATTTGGTGCGCAATTCCGATTCCCAGGTTCCGTTCACGATTAAGGTCATCGATTCCGACGATATCAACGCGTTCGCGTTGCCAGGCGGCTTTTTCTACGTAAACTCCGGGCTGATTCTCGCCGCCGACGAAGAGGCTGAACTGGCAGGAGTAATGGCGCACGAGATCGGCCATGTAGCCGCCTGCCATGCGGCTCGGGAACAGACACGCGGAACCCTGATGCAGATGATGACGATTCCGCTGATCTTCGTGGGTGGCCCGATCGGTTATGCGGCGTATGAGGGCGCTGGATTGGCAGTCCCGCTCACGTTTTTGAAGTTCTCACGCGGATTTGAGGCGGAAGCAGATTATCTCGGCGTCCAATACATGTACAAAGCCGGATATGATCCGGCGGCGTTCATCTCCTTCTTTGAAAAAGTTCAGGTCCAGGAAAAAAGGAAGCCGGGCACGATTTCGAAAGCTTTCTCTACGCACCCGCAAACTCCTGACAGAATCGGGAGATCACAGGACGAAATCTCGAAGATCTTGCCAGCGAAAGCGGAGTACCTAGTTTCCAGTTCGGAATTTGACGAGGTTAAAGCCCGTTTGGCGTCGATCGAGAACCGCCGCAAGCTGAACGACCAGAAGGACTCGAAAAAGCCAACTTTGCGGCGTGCCTCAACCACGGACAAGAACGGAAGTGATGACAAGACTACAGACGACGGCCGTCCAACCTTAAAGCGTCGTCCAGACGATCCGCAGCAGTAAGCGGGTCCTGAGAAGCCTGAGAACCTGAGAAGATAAGACGGGACGCGAGTCCCGTCTTTTCTTGCCTGCAGCTTTCATCCCTTGCAATAGCCGGAAAGGTTGCGCTGCGCAGCGTTGACCAGCGTGCGTGCAGCGATCCTGAGACTTGTGGGCAGCAAAACTTCTCCTGCTTCGCTTTCGTTTCTTTTTGGTAGCCCGATCTCCGCGCGGCAGCCCTAGGTCTCCTGAAATCCATGGGCCTTCAGGCGGTTAGTCAAAAAGGGGATAGGCGCAAAGCGCGGCGAAGAGCGGAGAAGCTATGCCGCTTCCTTGGTCGTCGCCAGTGAAGGCACCGCAAGATGCTCGGGCCTGGAGCGGATAATCTTCATTTTCTTCCAGTCGTAGGACATTTCTTTGCCGCAGTCAAGGCAAACTACATAGGTTCCGGTGGGGAAGGCAGCGCGGCTGCGCGCGCCCTTTTTCACAGTGATGGGAAAACTGTAGCGATTGTGGGTGCAACCGAACAACATATCCAGAATCCGGGAGAACATCCCTCTACCTCCACAGAAAGCCGTGGGCAGAACTGGGGGTACGCTCTCCGGCTTCTACTTACCTTAGATTCTGTTTCACGGAAAAGGGTTCGACTGAATGCCGCCTGAATCGAGCAGGGAAAGACCTTCTAGGGATTCAGCGGCTACGCTTTTCCCTCGGAAGTCTTGTTTTTGTGGGACTTGCAGCGGGCTGCAATGGCCGACCGGAGCTTGGTTTCGAGGTTTTCAGGCAATTCGTAGAGCTTGGAATCGCGATAAATCTCGATCGTCTTCTTGGTGGTGTCGCACACAACATAGCAGTTGTGGCACCAAGCCAGGTGCTCTTCGAGTTCGGATTTTGTGCCGGCATCAATGACGCCGTCCAGGTAGTCGGTGAGTTCGTGGAGAAATTCAGAGCACTTCACTGGTTACCATCTCCACTGACGGGGTTTTGCAATCCATTAGCTCGCTCTCGTCTTTGAAAGAATTTATTCAAACGCTCCCGCAATTGCAGGCGCGCCCGAAGCAGTCGTGACTTTACGGCCGGAATGCTCAAATTGAGCGCGTCGGCAGTTTCTTCCGTCGAAAGTCCTTCTACGTCACGCAGCACAAAAACCGTACGAAACGTTGCCGGAAGTCCGTGAATCGTTCTGTCCAAAATATCCCGGAGCTCGGCTTGAGTGTACTGCTGCTCAGGGTTCGGACTCCAGTCAGCGACCTCACGTGGAACCGAATCGTCTTCGGTCTTCACATCCTCGTCGAGCGAAACCGTGCGTTCCGGCCGACGCCGCCGCAACTTCATCAACGCCTCGTTCACCGCAATCCGCACGAGCCAGGTGTAAAACTTCGATTGCCCCTGGAACTGCTTGAGATTGGTGTACGCCTTAACGAACGCGTCCTGCACAACGTCTTCTGCATCCTCACGGTTCTGCGTAATGTGCTGCGCGATGCGAAAAACGTTGCGATCGTAGCGACGGACTAACTCTTCAAAAGCCGCGTCATCTCCGGCCTTTGCCGCTTCGACCAGGGCCAGTTCATCACTGACCGGTTCGCTTACTTTTGGTTGGATTGCTCCCATAAGGCATTCGATGCAGGAATTTTCACAGCAAACGGAGCTATACCTGGACCGAAAGCTATTTTACCGGGGATAGCGGGATGACGCCACTCATCGGCAAGGCGCCCGGGCTCGCGCCTGGACGCGGGCCTGCCATCTGAGCAACCACCACGAGCCTCTCCGGGGCTGGGCCGATCGCGTGCGTAGGGTAGCAGGTGATGAGGGTAAGTTCGGTCTTGTCCGAAGATCTTAAGACCGACAGGTCGTCGGCTTGCACAATCTTCCGGACGGTGACCTTGTAATGGAACCGCTTCCCATCACGTAGAACGTAGATATCGTCCCCCGGGCGTAGCTTATGGACCTTGCGAAAGAAGGTGTCCCTGTGCCCGGCAATGACCGCATTACCGCGCATGCCAGGTTCGACAGAATTCTGCATGTGACCCGGCCCGAGGAGCAGCGAACGTGCGTCTACGCCCTCCAAAACGACGTCCTCGAGCCTGATGCGGGGGATGGAAAGTTTGGTCAGGTTTTCACGTGTGGCGAGTTCTTCGTTCCACTGTCGCAGGAGCGATCTTTGCTTCCAGTACATCCAGGAATAGGTGCCTAGCACTCCCGTGCAGAGCACGCTTCCACTGACGATGAGTAGGTATGCCGCCAGCTGGCGTTTGCTCGCCAGCAACTTAGGTTTGATAAGGCTTTCATCAGGCCGCCAGGATCCAGCTTTCAGGATCAACTGCGAGCGTCCAAGACGATGGCGTCTCTTACCCGAGGGCTTGGTCCCGAGGACCTGCATAAATACTACCGGCGCGCAAAAAGACCGGCAACAAGTGAGCCTAAACCTATCAGACCAAGAAGTGGCAAGATCGTTGAAGTTTGTGGCAGCTGACCATTGGCCGTTGCCGCGTCGTTCGAACCTTGGATGGCGCGGTTCGAGCTCGATGTTGTCGCATTGGGAGACGAATCGCGGGCAGCCGGGGTGCTCTGCGCGGAATTGCTCGGAGTCCCTTGCTGTGCCGCGGGGTTACTGGTTGGGTTTTGACTGCTTGTCTGTGTGACCGCTGCCGAGGTCGACGCCGCGCTGGGGGACGCTGCGCTAGTTGAATGGTCTTGCGCAAACAACCCAAGCGAGGCAGCAGCCAATGCGGCTGTGAGGAACACTCCTGCTCTGGTCATGCAAGCCTCCAAGCTTTGGTTGTTACCAAGCTAAGCGGCTGCTCCAGCAATAGCTATCCGGTGATGTCCTTAAGCCGAGCAGAAGGTTCAGGTAAGGCCCTTAAGTGTGTAGCTGACGTTTATTTCCACGTTGACGACACATCCTAGGCGTCGATACCCGTAACCGCACAGGGATCGGGGCAGGCCAGCGGAACTCCCGAGGAAGCACAAGTGAACGCCGGGACTTCGGGATGACGCTCGTCACAAGGTCGCCACGACCTCTACATCGCCCTGTTTTTCCAAGACTTGCACGCGCACGCTATCGAACTCGCGTTCAAAGAGCAGGTCAACCGAGGCCTCGCCTACGCGTAGGCCTCGAATCGAGAGGTGTGGAATCCCTTCGGGGAGCGCAGGACGGGTGAATACCACCCGATTATGTGCCCCCTGCACGATGAGTCCTAGGCATGACTGAATCAGGAGGAACGGGGCAGCGGCAGCCCAGGCCTGCGGGGCGCAGGCGACGGGGTAAAGTGTCGGCCCTTCCCCTTCCCGCCGATCGAGCCCGCAGAATAGCTCTGGCAGGCGATGGAGCTCCAAGTTGCTACTGACGTCCATGAGTGCCAGAAGGATCTTGCCAGCCAGATTCTTGAAGCCATAGCGTGCTAGGCCGGCCGCGATCAAGGCGTTGTCATGGGGCCAGACGGAGCCGTTGTGATACGAGAGTGGATTGTAACGAGCCTCACCCGTAGCCAGGGTCCGTATTCCCCAGCCGCTGTAGAAGTCCTCGGCGAACAGGGTTTGCGCCACGGCTCTGCCCCGTTCGTTGCGGGCTATGCCAGAGAACAGGCAATGCCCGGCATTTGAGGCGCGGACCTGGCAGGCGCGCTTCTTGCCATCCAGTGCTAGCGCGTAAATGTTCAGATCCTTGCACCAGAAGGCGTCCTCAAAATTATCGCGAAAATCGAAAGCTTGCTTTTCTAGCTGCATCGCAGCCTTCTCGTCTCCGAGCAAGGTGCTCAAGCGCGAGGCGGCAAGCTTCGCGGCATAGACATAACCCTGTACTTCACTGAGTGCTATGGGCGGCTCGGCGATCGTGCCATCGGAGTGAAATACCGAGTCGTTTGAATCTTTCCATCCCTGTTGCACCAGGCCTTTATTGCTGTGAGCCGCATATTCGACAAAGCCGTCCCCGTCCATGTCGCCATATTTATCCATCCAGTCGAGCGCGGCCTGGATATTCGGCCAAATCTGCTGAATGAGAGCGCGATCGCCTGTGCGTTCGTAGTACGCGCCCGCAAGCATGACAAAAAGCGGGGTGGCATCTACGGTGCCGTAATACTTAGCGAAGGGTATTTCGTGCAGATTTGCCATCTCGCCATGGCGGAGTTCGTGCAGAATCTTGCCGGGTTCGGCTTCGTTCTTTGTATCCACCTCGATTGCTTGTGTGCTTGCAAGGTACTCCAAGACCCCCTTTGCAAGTTGTGGCTGCACCCACAGCATCTCCATCGCGGTGATGATTCCGTCTCGCCCAAATACAGTGCTGAACCAGGGGACGCCTGCATATGGGAAGTTGGTCTCGGGATTGCCGATGGTCATCATCTGGACGTCGGCGCTCGAGCGCCGAATCCAATCATTGAAACGCGAGTTAGAGCTCGTAACCTGCGGCAAGGTCCGGGTCAGCATCTTCATTTCCGTTTCGGCCCGCCGCGCCGCTTCTGGATAGCTGTAGTCTCTTGGAAGCTTGTTTTCACCTTCGCAGGTCATATCGAAGGAGATCGTGAGTTCTCCCTTCGGTCTGAGTTCGAAGCGAAAATTCATTTCTCCGCCATTGCTGTCCGTGGGCGTGGGCTCGCAGTGAATGGCAGTGCGGCGTGTGATCCCATCCAGACACTCGCAGGCGAGGACCAAAGTATCCTGAGAAACCTCAGGTTCCAGAAGACGTCCCACTCGCTCGCGGGTCATACCGCGCACCTGGAAAATGTCCGCGAAATCGGCGGCAAAGCAGACGTTGAGCGGCACCCAGAGCGGCTCCATGCCGTAGTTCACGAACCTGAGCTCCTCGTGACAGGAGCTCTGCCACAGGAAACGCGAGCGGAGCAGGTGGAGGGTGCCCCGGTGAATTACGACCTTACCGCCTCGCGACACATCAAGGTTTGCCAGGTCGGCCGTAAACAAAACATTGTTCGGCTCGATCATGGAACTCAGGAGCAGGGGGCGTTCCCGCCAGAGTCGAACCTGCATCTCGGAAAGGTGTCGGGTTCCGTTGTAGAAGATTCCTTGTTCACCAAGGCCTTGATGGTGCATATCACCCAAACGGTCAAAGACAGCAAACATCGCGCCGTATTTCAAGACACGTGCGCGGTCTTCGGTGGGCGCAGCTTTGGTTGCTATGTAGTACTGCTGGGAGACGCTAACTTCATCCAATTCAGAGCTCCGTTGGCGACTGTGAGCGGAGCTTTCTTACGGGTCAGCATGCGCTCATAGATTCGCAGGTAGTCCTGGGTCATTCGGGCAGCCGTGAAGCGTTGCTCGAAATATTTGCGGATCTTCTTGCGGTCGAGTTGATCGACATTTTTCAACGCTTCCATAGCGCTGTCGAGGTCAGGCACGACGTAACCTGAGACTCCGTCTCGCATCACCTCTGGGACCGAACCAAAAGGATACGCCACGACCGGGGTCCCGCAAGCCATAGCTTCAATCATCACGATTCCGAAGGGCTCGGGCCAACAAATCGGAAACAACAGAGCGGCGGCTTCGCCAAGAAATTTGTTCTTTTCCGGATAGCCGATCTCACCCAAGAACTCGATATGGGAGCAATCGAGTGTGGGCTTGATGCAGGTATCGAAGTATTCCTGATCTGCTTTGTCGATCTTGGCGGCTATCTTCAACGGCATCCCGAGCCGCTTGGCGATTTCGATGGCTTTATCCAAGCCTTTTTCCGGCGATGTCCTTCCCAAAAACGCGAGATATTTTCCTGGCTTAATGTAGGGCTTGTAAGTCTCGGGAGGAAAACCATGGTATGCGGTCCCCTGCCAGCTGAGATGTGGCAATGGGTCGCGCTGCGCATTAGAAATCGATATGACTGGCATATGAGAATAGACCTCGAAAAGGGGTACGAGGTCCGGAGTATCGAGGCGTCCATGGAGCGTCGTCACGTGCACGTACTTTTCCCGCGCGCTGATCGAGAAGTGCAAGTAGTCAGTATGAAAGTGGATCAGGTCAAACTCGTCTTTTTCGTGTTCTTGCAGCACCTTTTCGAGCTGCACGACATGGTGAGCCATTTGGTCTACGCACTCGGTGGAAAGGCGCAGAGACTCGGGACAGCAGGCAACCAGGCGGGCGGTCGTCATCGAGTCCCCACTGGCGAACAAAGTCACCTCATGTCCTAGTCGAACTAGTTCTTCAGTGAGCCACGAAACGACCCTCTCGGTACCGCCATAGGTCTTCGGAGGGACACTTTCGTAAAGTGGCGCAACTTGTGCAATTCTCATGAACTGTCCTTGGTCGTGCTGGTCTACTTGCCCTTCTGGAATCGCTGGCGCAGAAGCGAATCGTGAGAAAAGAAAGGCGTGCTTGGTTACAGTGGAGGCTCCGAGGAACGGACAACAAACTCCACGAAGTTTGGCGCAACTACCTTTGCATCAATAGCTTAGCGGGATCCAGAGCAATTGGCCATCGGGTCAATCCTGTACACGCGGTAGGGCGATTCCTACCGATTCTAAGAATCAGTTTGGCCTGGACAGGTGCCTTCAGCTTGGGATGCTCCTCTCGACAACCTCACCCGCGGCGCCTGGAGTGAAAAGGGGCACTCAGCGAGACTTTCACAAATGGCAATGCGTTCACCTGATTTCGAGAAACCAGGTTTTGCACGCGGCGGAGGACGAACCCGGCAGTTCTACCAAACGCCCTTGTCGCTGCCGGTGAGACGGTACGCCACCAGGGCCGATACAGCCAGCGGCGGCAGCAAGGGCAGCCGCGACATGGCTCTGAAATCACCTTGCAGGCCGGCTTTCAGCAATTGGGAGCCGTACAGGCCTGCCGCGGGCCGCATGGGAACTCGTAGGAACTTATTCTTGAATTGAACCGAGAGATCCGGCGAGTAGGCGCTGTCGACGATTTCTTGCGGCAGGTTGACGCTTCCACCATACTGCTTCACATATCGAGAAACGATCACCAGAAAACTGGCCACTCCCGGCCAGATTCCACCGAGTTCTGCTCCGCGACGCAATTCCGCAAAATCCACGGTGCCGCTCTTTAACAGGGCAGCCATGTCGGCCATGTCGCAAAGTCGGAAATAAAAGTGCCGATACATCCGCTGCAGCGTAGAAATCAGGATTCGTTCTTCCGGACCGGAGACGGGAAAGTCGCGGCCGTTGACGGTCTTCTGTACGCAGCGTTCCAGCACCCGTCGCGCCAGTTGCTTTTGCTCGCCGGTCTGGCCAAGGTATTGCACATGAATTTCGACCAACTCCTTCAGTCCGGGGACTTCGAAATTCCACTTGTTAGCGAGGCGGTCGCCCCAGCTACGCGCTTCGAGTTTCGCGTGTAATTTCTCTTGCATGACACGAACCACGTGGTCCGGCGTGCCGCTAGAGTAGAGGTCGAGGTCCGACCCCAAGTCGGGCCAGTGGTCGAGGGACTTAATTACGCCGACCGGACATCCGGAGAGTTGCAGGGCTTGGACAATGGCGTACAGCCATTCAACCGCCTTGCCGATTCGTCCGTGTTCGGCCTCAATTGCCTCAATGATCCACTCCAGCAAACGTTTGTGCTGCTCTTGAGCGGCCAGCTGCTCGAGAACGCGAAAGGCACGCACCGTTACATGGTGCGTATCGGCCAGTTCCAGCAGTTCGCGGAATCGCTCTTCGCTGAACCCGGCAACTTCTTCGAGCTGCACCCGAAGGTGGTCGAGATCGGCGCGAGGTTTCGAGTATTCCCCGTCGTAGCCTTGGAGGACCAGCCTGGAGAGGAGAGAAATGTGCGCATTATCAGTTTCGGAAGACTGGGTCATAAGGTCTTAAAGCCGCCTCAGGGAACAATCTTGTTCGATGTGCCTGAAGCAGAGCGGGTTGGTCAGCGTTCTGCAGCCTCCGTAATGGGCCGGTTACCGTGACAGTTCGATATCCCGTTTTCGATCTGGGTGCCTTCTTCGTAGTCATTCCAGGTCGCGATCAGAAGGAATGGCATTGGGCGGACGGGATCGTTGTAGTGATGAAAAAGCTTGAGCGTATCTTCGAATGTCGCGCCGCAGCGCCGATCCATGTGGCGATTCAAACTCCACGACGCCTTGGTGTCGTTGAACCCCGGCCAGATGCCGCCCACAATGACTTTGTCCGTGCGCTCGCTCATTTTCTTGTAGAACCTGTCGAGGTACTCTTTCCCCCAATCGCGGCCGTCCGGATCCCAGTGCTGGCCGGGGTGTACCCACGCGTAAAACCCATCAAAGGCACTCAAGTATTTCGCTGGCGGATCATCCTTGTAGATCAGAATCGGGGGACGCTCCCACTGATCGACGGCGGCTCGCACCCGGTTCCAGTCCGTGTTGCCGCGCTTGGGAAAAATGAAAATAATCGGACGCCCGTTAAAAGTGACGTATGCCTCCCGCGCGGGCGCATGCGGACCGATGTACGCGCGATATGCCTTTTCGAAAGCCTGGAGGGCGTCCTCCGTGGCGTGGCCATTGTCTTCCTGGGTCTCGTCGTACATGAGGCAAATATGGAAACGCTCCTCGGCTGAGACCTGCTGCAAAAGGGCGTAGCTTCGGTCCTCAAAAGGGCGGCGCTCGCCATACCAATCCACGGCGAAGGCATAAATACCCATCTGCTTGGCCCGCTGCACTTGCTTTCGCAAGATGGCCGGATCTTGCGTCGAGTAGCCGACTTCCATGTGCTCGGGATCTCCGAACCAGGGCTGGTAGTCCGCCAGAATGCGTGGCCCCTGCTGCATTCCACGCGTGGTCTGGGTCAATGACTCGCGCACCGACTTGTTACGGTTACAACCAACCATAACCATCGCCAGTGCGCCGACGATCAACACACCTGTGTATAGATATCGCATGCGAAGTTCCGGAAAGATTGGATGCGGCATGGGGGCGCGAGTGGCTACTTCTCTCCCCCTATGGCTTGCATCTGCCGCACCATCCAGCGGTCGGCCCCCGGCGTCATGAGCACGATGTACTCAGCCTTGACGGGTTCTTCATAAATGACCTTGTTGCCATCGAGCACCTGAAGGTCGAACTGCGCCCGATCACGCAACTGCATAGCATCGCCCGCAGGTGCGTAGAAGATGGCCTCAAGCTCGTGGCCGCGGTCCTGATAGCGCGTGTGTATTCCGGATTTGTTTTGCGATGCCACTCGCTCGCCGAGATCTTGCTTAGCGGTTCCGGTGAAGTAGCCATCGAGCAGACCCGGACGATTCTCATGCAGGGCCTGCTCCATTGTTTGCCAGGCGAATGCGTAGTCGCGGGGTACGCTCTTGGCGGTGAGATCTTCGATCTGCCTTGGGCCAATGTTGTCAGCGTTGAACTCAACATGCGGCACTTCGCTTTCGGCAGCGACGCCAAGGTGAAGCGCGGCAACTGCGCATACCAAAAGCCCGAACGTTATGGCCAGCAGGGAATACCTAAGTGCAGCACTCATTGAGCCCGTCCTCCGGCGACCTGCAATTCATTGCCGGTCACCACTCCCGACGCGACGGTGATTCGCGCGCTGCCCTGGATGGGTATTTCAACCTTGGCCACGCCTCGCTTAATGGGAACGTCAACCGTGGTTTTGCCGGTAGAATCAGACTTGGTGAAGCTGACCACCGTGCCATCGGGAACCGAGTTGCCCGAGCAATCGCGCACCGGGTCGGTTTCAATCAAGAAACCAGTTTTGGCACGACTGACTTTGATGCGCAGGTTGCAAGCGTCCGCTGCCACCTGCTGAACCACCCGAACTTCATTGGCATGGCCGATGGCTGCCCCGATTCGTACCGGCCCTTCTTTTTTCGCAGAACTGATGCGGACCCACGACACCCCATTCTCCGAGCCACGACTGGCGGAGACCTCCTTGGAATCTTTCGCCAGGATGCTGAACTTGACCTGCTCCGGTTTCAGTACGAGATTACGGAAATTGTCGAAGACGAAGGCCACCGTGCTGATGCCGTTCATGCTTCCGACCGGAACTCGGGAGGGGTGCACCAGCAGGCTTAGCTTGTTCGCAGCTGCTGGAACCACGAAGAAGCTCGCCGAGCTGCAGCCGTCAGAGGCACAGAGCACGGCGACGTAGCGACCGGCACGTTCCAATTGATCGGAATCGACTGCGATGCCCGACCCCGCCTGAACTTGCTTCTTGCTTGCGAGCTTTGGACCAATCAGATAAAACGTGGCGTCGCCCGAACCGCCGCTCGGAATAGTAATAGAGGTTCCCGCAATCACCCGCGCAGGCGGACGAATTTCCGCTGCTTGCGCTGCAGCCGCGAGCCCCATCGCAACCAATAATGTCCCCAATTTCATCATGATTGTGATTTGGTGTCGTAGTGGTTCACAACCACCCTATAGGTTTGCACATTCTTGGCGATGTCGGGCGGTAAATCCACCGCGAAAGGCATAGGCATTTGCGGCAGGAGTGCCTGGACCAGATATCCATCCGATACCCAAATGACTTTGCCATTGCTGTCGTAGAAGGCCGAGATCACGTGCGGGATGTTTACAATTTGCCCGCTCTGATTCAGCAATTGGCCGCTCAGGACTTTCTTCCCCAGGGGATCGGTCTCGAGCTTCTGCTGATTGACTTCGATCACGGGATCGGCACTCGCTGCGACCAACAGCGCCTTCGTATCCATGCGCACGCTCTTAATCTTCTCCATACGCATGTTCGGGAAGTCAATTCGATAGGGGGTCACTTGCTTTGGCAGCAGGATGTGGGAGATCTTGTCGAAGCTGCTTTCCTGCGCCAACTCAGCTCCGCTCGGGTCCAACAGTGTCGCGCCAACGTTTACATAGGCAGGAACCGAGTCCTCGTTCACAACTTCGCCGACCAGTACGACGCTGTCGGGCCGCTGAATGGCATTCATTGAGACCACGCGCACTTGAGGGGAATCGACGTTCTGCACACCCCAATCGTCAGTGGAACCACGGCTGATCACGTCCCAGCGCAGGTAATTTACCGGAATCACCTGCGGGGGCAGCTTTGCAGCGGTATTCACTGGCCAAAATACCTTCCACGTATCCCCGGTGTGCTGGACCTTCAGATCGCGAGTATCGTCCAGCGGACCGACCGCGGTCGAGTAGTGCAGCTTGGCACGCACCTTTGCATCCTGCTCGTCGCTCTTTAGCCCCCACACATCGAAGCTTTCGAGTGACGCCAGCGTGAGGAGGCTTCCGTTGCTGCCGTTAAACTCGCGAATAAAGGCATTCTTGTCGACATCGCTGCGGTTTGCCAGCCGCGCATAAGCGGCGTCGAAATTGCGCGATTTGATCTGCGAGAGCATCAGACGGACGGCCTGGTCGGGTGTGCTGGCGGATTGCAGTCCGCGTGCCTCCGCTCCGCCCGACTGGAACCACGCCATCACGATAAGAACCAGGGTTGCAACACCAAGCAGGACTGGCAGTCCGGGCTTCATTAGCGGGCCTCCCGTACGAATGCGTCCTCGGCTGTGGGCGCAGGAAATGGAACTACAATCTCTTCTGTTCGCATGTGTCCCTGGTCGGGGATCAGGAAGGCAAAGAGAATTGCCAGGATACTGCTCGCCAGCGGCAGTGTCCCCCAGAGCAAGCCTTCAAGAGCGGTAGGCATTGCGTCGGAGGGGATGGGTCGTGCCGGCGGAATATCTTCGCGCGACCACACCGTGATGGACCCATTGTCGTAGGTTTCGACTTGCTTCCATCCGGCGAAGCTCACCAGCGGCTCGTAGTAGGGATCGTGAATGAAAATGTATTTGAGCCCGTAGTGCGCCGCATGCCGCAGCATCATCCTCAGTGCCTCCATGCCGGCCGTGCCGAAGTACTTCGCACTTGTCAATTGGGCGGTGCCGTAGTGCGTGAACTCTGGAAGCAAGCGAGCTGAATTGTACTCGCCGTCGACGCTATTCGCGGAGGTGTAGGTCGAGACTTTTGGCAAAGAATTTCCAAATCCCAAGGTCAGATATCTATAACGATCATGTCCATCGCGATTGAGAAAATTGTCAACCGCATCGACGTTGAGGTCAGCATTGGCTGAGAACGGGCTGAGCGAAATCCAGGCCATGGGCAACGTGAGTGTGACCAGTGCAGCCACGCCCAGTCCGACGGCGGCTTTGCGGTTGTATCGATCGATCAGGCGCGCCGCGATGTAGCCGACGATCGGCAGAGCCATCATCACCGCCCACAGGGTGAAGCGTTCGAAGGTGAGAATCTCGAATGCGCGGCGAAACACCAGCCGCGGGATTGGCGTCGTACCCCCAAGACCGAAGATGAACGTAATCCAGAAGCCCAACATCAGGGGGCGCAGGCGCTTCACCGCGGAGCCATACCAGAGAACAAAGGGCAATGCGATCACCAGCACTCCGTAGGGAACGAAGAAGTAGTTGGTGAGGTAGGTGATGTTCAGCAGCAAATTCGAGCGGCTGGCGTGCGGGATTGGCATCTGCTCGATCGGGTGCTTGATGATGGCAATCCAATAGGGAAGCAGCACGATGCCCACACCCACCCCAGCGATGCCGGCCATGATTATCCCGCGAATGACCACCGCTGCAGCAGAGCGCTGACCACGATCGATGATCGCCAGCCACAGCACCGGTATAGCAAACAGTACGGAACCGAAGATCAACGTAACGTGGTGGACGGCGGCCGCAGCCAAGGTGAGGGTCACACCCTTGATCAGAGCTTTGCCATCCGCCGAACGCGACCAGTCGTAGAAGTAGGGGAGAGCCAGCAAATACAGGGGCGCGGAAAGCGTGGTCGGCAGTTGTCCGGCGGAGTAAACCAGGAACGCCACGGCGCCCGCGAAGACGCTAAACAGCGAGGCATAACTCGCTGCGCGCTCGTCCACCCAGATGCGGGCGAATTTATATACGCTGATCGGAATTAGCAACACGGCCGCCAGTTGCACCAGCAGAAAAGACATGTGCAGTCCGAAGACATAGGACAAAAGCGCGATCCACTGGTGGGCAAGCGGGGGATAGGTTGTCTGTGAAAAGCCGGCGAACCACTTCGGGTTCCACGGATCGAACCAGTGATGGGCGTAATGCGAGGCGAAGAATACGTGAAAGTTCGCATCGTAGGAGTTGGTCAGCGGCAATTGCAACGCCAGTAACGGTCCGTGAATTGCAAGCGTTACCAGAATGATGAAGCGTAGCGGAATAGGACGTGAAAAGTAACTCGTTTCCACGGTGCGGTGTTCCTCCCCACAATTCATTGTGAGCACCCGATTGGATTCGAGTAGTGCTTCTAAGGTTTTCTAAGGGAGCACCGGCCTTTCCGCTGGCAAGGATTTCCACAACTCACTGTAGGTCCATACACTTGCAGCTCCTAGGTGCCGCTCAGAATCCAACCGCAGGAACTCGCAACGCATCTGAGCGAACGAGGTCGGCAGGCATATTCGGGCCGCAGTAAGGGGATGCCGCCGGCTACCGCACCATGGGCCAGAGGACTATTTCCATTGCGTTGGTTGTTGCCGTTGCTTGTTCAGCTGGACCACTGCTGCCTGCACAAACCTTTGAAATCAATCAGCCTTCCAAGCAGAATGCCAAGAAGGGGAAAAAGGCTCCCGCTGCCCAGCAGCCACCGTCGGACAATGCCAATGGCATTGGCTGGGGATCGGGCATCGAGACAGCACGCGAGGCCCGGGCGGTCCAGCAAGCGCTCTCCCGCAATGACTATAAGGCGGCGATCGCTTCTGCCAGCCGGGCTGCCAATTCCGCGCCCCAAAATGCGCAACTGTGGTTCCTTCTCGGATATGCCGCCCGCTTAGGGGGGGATTACAACCTCTCCCTACAGGGGTATCAAAAGGGCTTGCAGCGGCAACCCGCATCCATTACCGGGCTCTCCGGAATGGCCCAAACCTACGCCAAGATGGGACGTTATCAGGAAGCCCAGGACCTGCTCAATAAAGTTCTTGCCGCCAATCCTAAGAGTGCCACCGATCTGCAATTGGCGGGCGAACTGGCCCTCAATACCGACGCCAATACGGCTTTAGATCTGTTGAAGCGGGCGGATGCGGTTAAGTCAGAGGCGCGCACGGAACTGCTGATTGCCCGCGCATACCAGAAGCTCAACCAGCCTGACCAGTACAAGGCGTACCTGACGCGCGCCCAAAATCGGGCACCCAACGATCCGAATGTTTTGCGCGCCGTCGCCTCGTTTTATCGCGATACCGGAAATTTTGACGAGTCCATCGCGATCTTGCAAAAAGTGACGCGCAAGAATCCTGACGCGCTCGCCGAACTTGGGTACACCTATGGTCTCGCAGGCAAGAAAGAAGAGGCTGCGAGCGCCTATACCCAGGCGGCGAATCGGCTTCCGAAGGAGCCTGGTGTGCAGCTGAGTGCTGCTCAGGCGCTGGTGAATGCTGGCAAGTTGGAGCAGGCGTCGACCTTCCTCAGTCGCGCGGAGTCGGCGGACCCTAGGAATTACCGGCTTCACGCGATCCGCGGTCAGATGCTCAGTCTCGAAGACCACAACGAGGATGCCGTCCGCGAATATCAGACCGCCATCGAGAACCTGCCCAATGCAGTGCCGGAAGGACCCCTGTACCCGGTTTCGTTGCGTTTGAGCCTAGTCGAGATTCTGCGCCGCACGCAGCAGAATCAGCAAGCTGACTCGCAACTGAGAGCGGCTCAGACCGCGCTGAACAGCGTGCCCGGCACCGATCGGCAGAACCGTCCGGAGTACCTGCGATTGCGGGCGCTGATCGAATCCGGCTTCAATGACATGGCTTCAGCCGAGCGCGATCTCAAGGAAGCCATGAAGCTCGCACCCAATAACGTCAACATCCAGCTGAACTATGCAAACCTGTTGTGGAAGACGAACCGGGACCAGGAAGCTCTCGAGGCTTACAAGCGGGCCCTGCAGGTTGACGCCAATAATCACGCTGCGCTGACGGCTCTCGGGTATCTTTCGAGGGACCTGCATGACGCGGCTTCGGCAGAGAAGTACTTCCTGAAGCTTGAACAGCAATACCCCAAGGACTACGTGGCGTATTTCGCGCTAGGCGATTTGTACACGTCTCAGCGTCAACTCGATCGCGCGCAGGCAAGCTACGAAAAAGCGCACGAGTTGGCTCCTCAGAATGCGCTCATCGTGGCCGCTGCGCTTAACTCTGCCATGGATGGACCCGGACACAGTTTGTCCCTTACCAAGCAATGGATCGATCGCGCAGCTGCGAACGATGCAATCAATAACAACCCACAGGTCATGCGCGAGCGCGAGCGTTATCTGACCTTTACTGGTCACTATCAGGAAGCCGCGGATCTCGGATACAAGGTCATCGAGAAGCTGCCACGGGATCCAGAGGCTCCAGTCTACCTGGCATACGATCTTTTGTTCCTCGATCGTTTCGAGGAGGCCTTCAAGATCGCGCAACAGTTCCAGCCGCTTCTCCCCAAGGATCATGATCTGCCCCTCGTAGAGGGTTACGTCTATGCTCACACTGGGAGGCCGCGCGAGGCGGAGGCGGCTTTCACGAGATCCCTGAATATCGAACCCACGGCGACGGCTTATATGAACCGGGGATATACACGGAATGACCTGCGAGAAGCCGGCAACGCCATCAAGGATTTCGAAGCCGCTCTCCGGATGCGCCCCGACTACGGAGAGGCGCACCTGGGACTGGCCTACGCCAACCTGCAGCTCCGTCGCGCTAAGCCTGCGCTGCGCGAGGCCGATTTAGCCGCCAAATCCATGCACGATGTTGCTGCCATCCATTTGGCGAAGGCCGAAGCTTTTCGTCAACAAGCGCAGTTCCGCCAGGCCGAGGGCGAATACCAGACGGCTATGAAACTCGCGCCGAACGACGTAAATGTGCATTTGGCTTTGGCGGAAGCGCAGTACCGTTTGCATCGCTACCACGACTCGATTGAAACCTTGAAGGGCGCCGTTGGCTTGAATTCCTCGAGCAATGGAATCGTTTATGCGCAAATATCTCGAGCTTACGCGCAGCTCGGCGAGAAAAAAGACGCCTATGAAGCCGTGACCAACGCCGAAAAGACTGGCGACAACAGCCGTGTTCTGATGGCGACCGGCGAGACATTTCTCATTCTCGGCGACAACAATTCGGCGATGAAACGGTATGCCCGGGCACTCGATGCTCCCGGCGTGGATCGAACCGAAGTGCGCCTTGCACTGGCACGCCTGTTCGCTGAATCGGGACGCCGCAGCGACGCGCAGCAGCAAGTTGCGTTTGCACTGGCGGAAGCGCGCGTGGGCGAGGCCAATGCCGTCACCCCAGAGAATCTGGTTGAAGCCGGGCGTGTGCTGGTGTCCGTCAACCAGTTCGAATTGGCGAAAAAGTACTTCTTGCGCGCCCAAGCACAGGGCGCTGATCAGGAATCGGTCAGCCTGGGATTGGCCAATGCGGACCTTGCACTCGGACGGACCGAGAGTGCAATGACCTTGTTGCACACCCTTTCGAGCGATCCCGATATCTCGCAGGACTACGAATATCTGCTCACCATGGGCAATGCTTACCAGCAGGCGCACCAAACGCCCAAGGCTCTAGGAATGTTTGCTCGTGCCAATCAGATCATGCAGGGCAACGACTACGCCCAGGCAACAGAGATCCGGTTGGCGGGAGAACAGGGTAGGCAAATCACCGAAACAGTCAGCGCACAACCTCAGTTCTCGCTAGCTCCGATCTTCGAGGACATCAACATTTACCAGTTAGACGCCAGGATTCGCGGCCTGAGTGATAGCGCTTCCAATTTGCCTCCTCCGCGGTCGTCGGTCGAAACCATCGGCGCGGCGCGATATAACGTGCGTTTGGAGGGCTGGCCGACCATTAATGGTATGGTTGCCGAGCGCAACGCCCGAGGCACGGCTTTCTTCCCGAACACAGGCACGGTTCAATACCGAAACACATACGACACGATTTTCAACGTTGGCGTGAACCCAATTGTCCATCTTTTGGGCAATTCGATCAGCTTTAATCCTGGTGTTCAATTCACCCTTCGCCGTGATGCCACCGCGCCGGTGGCGATGAACCAGAACCTGTTCCGGCAGTACTTATACGTGTACACGAGTTCATTCGGAAACTGGGTGTCAGCTTCAGGCAGCCTGATCCATGAATCGGGGCCGTTCACGGAGTTCAGCCTCCATTCCCGCGATCTGGCCGGAACCATAGAATTCCAAGTGGGCCGCCCCTGGGGAAGAACAGCTTTACTGACGGGGTATGAGGCCCGGGATTTTCTTGCTCGGCCTTTGATTCGTGAGTACTTCACCACCGACGCTTACATCGGGGTGCAGCGGAAGTTCGGGTCGGCGTGGCGGGCTGCTATTCTTGCCGAGTACATCCGCTCCTGGAGAGTCCAGGACGCGAACTTCGCAATTGCGCAGGCACTCCGCCCCGGGTTCCGCCTACAGTGGGAGCCGTTAGCGTCGCACTGGGCGGTGCATGCCAACGGTACCTGGTCGCAGGGTAAGGGATTCCACGCCTACGACAACGTCACCAGCGAAGTCATGGTGGACTATATCCGCGGCATGCGGCGCGTTATGAACGACGGCTTGGGCGAGGTGCCGGTGAACTATCCCTTCCGGGTCTCTTTTGGAATTCAGCAACAGAGCTTTTATGACTTTACCGGAAGAAACCGAAACACCATTCTTCCCGTCATACGTCTGAACCTTTTCTGATGAGTGTTTCGCGTTTATCCGGGGATCCTGCCATGGCCGATGAAATCCCAGTCGAGGCAACAACAACGCTAGCGGCAAGAGTTGCTGCCGATCCGCAGGCGGCTCCCCATCACCTTCGGCTACGGGTGTTGAACGGCAGCGCGATCATGCTGCTCAGTTCCGTGTTCGTAGGCGGGATGAATCTGATTTACAACTTCATCGTGGCCCACAGGCTTGGGGCAGACAAGTTTGGCCATGCGAGCGTCGTCTATACGCTGCTCATGCTGTTGTCGTCGGTGACATTGTCTTTCCAGCTGGTGTGCTCGAAGTTTGTGGCTCGCAGCGAATCGGCGGCAGAAAAGATCGCCATCTACAAGCTGCTACACCGCTGGGCATGGGTTTGTGGTGTCCTCCTGGGAACGTTCATCGCAATCGCCAGCGGAGGAATTTCCGATTACCTAAATCTTCCCACGAAAACTCTGATTCTCCTGCTTGCCCTGGCCACGATGTTTTACGTCCCGCTTGGCGTGCGGCGCGGTTTCATGCAGGGCACCTACGATTTTGCACCGCTGGCCTTTAACTTTTCATTCGAGGTGGTGGTCAAGCTTTTGGGCGCACTGGCCTTAGTTGGTTCCTACGGCGTGCAAGGCGTTGTGGGAGCGATGACGACCTCGGTCATCGTCGCCTACATCGTGGGAATTCCACGCAAACACCACGTTGGCGAAGCTACCGGAACTACGCTTCGAGCTGGCATGGGGGAAGGGATTCAGGCGGTAGCGTTTTTTATCGGCCAAGTCATCATCTGTAACCTCGATATCATCCTGGTCAAGCACTTCTTCGATCCCACCCAGGCAGGAGTCTATGCAGCCGTAGCCCTGGTCGGACGCGTGGTGTATATGCTCTCTTGGTCGGTGGTGAGCAGCATGTTTCCGTTCTCCGCCGGACTCCGCGCTGGGGACAGCCGGGGCGATGCGGTCTTGACCACCGCGCTCGGTCTGGTTGCCGGCATTTCCAGCCTCTTTGTGTTCGCGGTGTGGATTGCGCCTCCGCGGCTCTGGAACACTTTGTTGGGGAGCGGCTTCCCGGTCGGGCAGCATCTGTTCTATTCGTCGCTGTTGATTCTGTACGCGACTACCACAGCGCTGTACGCCTTGGGAGTCGTGCTCATGACCTACGAGATTTCACGAAAGATCGGAAATGTCAGTTGGGTGCAGTTGAGCTTCAGCGGTGCCATTATCGTTGGCATCTACCTGTTTCATTCGACGTTGAATGAAGTCATTCTTGTCCAATTGGTGCTTATGCTGGTGTTGTTGCTGGTGGTGTCGGTGCCGTTTGTTCGCGGCCGAAATGACCACCCGCCCGAGGAGACCTCAAGCCTGCCCGCTGCTCCTGGGTTACATCGTATTCGTCAGGTCGATGAAAACGAGGTGATTGCACAATTCCTGGAAAGCGAGTTTTTTCAGGAAGAATACAAGGCTTATCGCGATGCCTACGCGCACCTGGTGACGCATCCCGATCTGGGCGACGACCGCGAGAATGCCATTCGCCGGGCCCTCTTGTTTCATCGCCGCGGCCGATTGTGGCGCGAGCTTCCTGAAGACACCGAGTGGTGGGAAGTGGAACTGGAGGCGTCGGATCTGTACCGGCTGCGCATTTTTGCGCGTAACCACTGGCTGCGCTATGGCGCTCCTTCCTTCCTTCTGCTGGATACGGTTGAGGTCGTGCGCTCCCAGATTGAGCACCGTTCCCGCGATCCCTTCGTTAGGAAATTACGTTCCCTGAGTACGGAAATGGCTGGGGACGCGGAATACACTTCCGTGATCCTGATTTCGATCGATTCGTCCACGCCGCTGACAATCTTGGAAGGGAACCACCGCATGACGGCAGCCGCGCTGCTCTCTCCTGAAACGCTTCATCACCGCTTCCGGTTCATATGTGGTTTTTCCCCACACATGGCCGACTGCTGCTGGTACCGCACCGACATTTCGACCCTGTGGCGTTACGCAGTGAACACCCTCGCCTACTACCTCATCGACAGGCACAAGTTAACCACCGCCGTCCTCCAGGCGGAAGCGGTTCCTGCCCACCAGAACGCAGACGTAGCCTAGGGAACAGAAGTTAGGATCCCCAATCCCTCAACGATGCAGTGGCTTGGGAGTCGCGGGGGCAATCACGCAAGGCGTCCATAATTCGATGGGGCGAAGGGCTTGTGGGCGCTCACGGCTCGTCGGTTGTCTTCATGGCGGGCGTTTCCAGGGTTCGCGCTTCGTACTGGCGTCCGTCAAACACCGCCGAGACCGAAACTTCGGCACCTTCTCGCAACTGATGCAAAATGCTCGGGGCAATTGCCCCAACCGAAATGTCATACTTCTTGTCATCGCTGCGATTGTCGACTGCAATCAGCTTGCGAGACATGTCGAGATAGCTGATCCGTCCCTCGAAAACAAACGCGGTACCAGGGCGCGCAAGCAAGTCAACCTCACGCAGCTCCTTTTGAGGGCCGAAGGTCATGGAGACCAGTGTGCCAGGAACCAGGTCGGCAACCGCCGCGGTCTCTTGCCCCTTTTTTATAACCGTGGATCGCGAAAGCTGCATTTTGATCGGCTGGTTGGAAAGCTCCTCCCGGACGGTGAGAGTCTGGTGCTCCTGGTCGTAACCAACCACTTGGCCATGCCCGAAGCCGCTGTCGGCACTGCTCTGGATCCAAATCTTCTTCGCAAAAACAATGCTTCCGTTCAACATGGTGTCGAGATAAACCCGCTGGCCCTCTCGAATGGTGCGATAGGAGATAGGCTTACCATCCTGAAAGAAATTCGTGCGGGTGTCGAAAGCGACCTGTATCCTTTGCTTGCTCCCAAAGGGCACCACCACCATCTTGTTCATGATTTCATCCAGGCTCTTTACGGTGCCGCCAATCAGGGTGACTTTGTTGTTCGGCAGCTCCGGAAGATCCAGTAGGGGGTCGCGATTTTCCCGGCTTCCCGCCGGGGTGGTGCTCTTCTCGGTAGCGCTATCGCGAGGACTGACGGGGGGCACGGTGGTCTGGTTTTGCCCCACCAAGGGCAGGGAAGCCATCCCCGCAAGTATCAGAAGCGAAAGTTTGTTACGCATAGTTCGGTCGTGATTTGGATGCCTGATTTTCGTCCTGAGATTGCCAGAGTTGCAGCTGAATTGCCTCGAACTCGGCAAACGGGACCTGCTGAATTGGCATCCAAGTTGTTCAATTCGGGAGACTAAACTGACATGCGAAGGGCTTTCTGGACACTCGTAGTGGGGGCCGCCATGCTGGTGCTTCCAGCAGCTGAGGCGAAGGATGTTCGCATCACGATTCCTCAAGGCTCAGATGCTACTCCTGTCCAAAAGCTCAACCAGCAGGGCGTGAAAGAGCTCCAGAAGCACCATTTGGAAAAAGCCCAAAAGATCTTCTACAAGGCCTACTTGCTCGATCCCGATGACCCCTTCACCCTCAACAACCTTGGCTATATTTCGGAATTGCAGGGCAAAGTCGAGCGCGCTCAGCGCTACTACGAACTCGCGGCCAAGGAGAACAACTCGGAGACCATTATTGCTGAGGCGACGGAACGAGCGTTACGGGGAAAAAAGCTGAGTCAGGTAACCGGCTCATATTCCGCGCTGGACCTTCGTGTCAACCGCGGGAACATTCAGGCGATGGCGCTGCTTCAACAAGGGCGCGCCCAGGAGGCTGAGGACGTTCTGCGTCAGACTCTGAAACTTGATCCCAAGAGTTCTTTTACCTTGAATAACCTTGGCTATGCCATGGAAGCTCAAGGGAGCCTCGAACAAGCGCTTCAGTACTATAACCAGGCATCCCTTTTGCACTCGACCGAGCCGATCGTCGTGGCCGTCGACCCACGTTGGCGCGGCAAGTCGATCAGCGACGTCGCATTGCGAAACTCCGAGGCGGTTCGGCAACGGCTGCAGTCAGAAACCAGCCAACAGCAAAAGGCCGCGCGATTCAATCTCGAGGGCGTCTCCGCGCTCAACCATAATCAGCCCGATAAAGCAGAACAATATTTCCGTCAGGCGTACCAGCTTGACCCGCAGAACGCCTTTTCCTTGAACAACATGGGCTTCTTGTCGGAATGGCTCGGGGATCAGGAAACGGCGGCAGACTTCTATACTCGTGCGCGCCAAGGCGATCAAGCCGGAACTGCCGTCAGCGCGGCAAGCCGGCACGCAATGGTCGGTGAAGCCGTCGGGCGGGTTGCGGCCTCCAACACACAGGCGGCGGAAGCGAGCCTGCAAGCGACGGCCGAGGCCAAACGTCGCAAACGCGAACCCATCGTGCTGCGCCGTCGCGACAACACTCCGGTTGTCAACCATCCCCCCGAGAACGCACCGGAAACGCAGAATCCGCGGCCGCCCATCGACAACGCCCCGGTCGAGAACAACGTTCCTCGTCCTCCCCAGTAGCCAATCCGCCTACCTTAGAGCCGAACCCCCGGGAGGATACGTGTACGTCTGTGTGTCGCCGTTAAGGCGTTTGTCTTATTGCTCCTACATACCTTCCTGTTTACGTTCTATTCATCAAGATCAATTCAGGTCTTGAGTTAGCGGACGCGTTGGGCCCCCGTCCGATCGCTCAAAACCAAAATTTGTGGAGTGGTTGATGAGGAAAAACCTCGTTCTGGGAGTGGTTTGTCTTGTAGGTACGCTTTTCTTCCCCTGCTCGGCTAAGCTAGCGCAAGCAGAATCCACCATGAGTTGTCCATCCGGTACCTACGACATGCTGGATTGGATGACGCTCGATTCGGGCCTACGGGGCGGCTATCACATGAAGGGCAACGCGAACCCCCTGTACACCAGTATGGCCCCGGGGAAGTTTTATTGGACCAAGGGTGGCGCAGGCACGCCGTGGGACATTCAGCTTTACGACAACAAGTATGTTTATCTGTGGATCACGGAACTCAACTGGAATAATCCAAATACCTTCAAGAAATTTGCCAATAATACCAATGTGCCGCTGGTGCCACGCTGCGCAAAAGCAGGAGCTCCAGGTTCGATTGTCTACGTTCCCAATACCTCCTACCAGACGTACTCAGACTGCAAGCACTACGTCACCCAGAACTTGAAGAAAGGAATCAATCAGGTTTGGGGACCGTATTCCTTGAGTTTGGGAGGGAGCCTGCCCAGCAATTTGAAGGTGCTGGTTGCCAGCTATCGCTACAATTGCGACGTGAATTATGCCAACTGTGGGGACAAGGAAGAGTATTACATGGCGCAAAAATATGGGTTGGTGCAGTGGGTCCACTACTCCCTCATGAGTGGGAAATACCAGATGAAACAGAAGACGGTTTTCAATCAGCTGGCCTCGGGGGGCACCAAGCCGAGCTTCCCCTGCTTCTAGCGCAGGCATTCGCTCAAAAAATCAACCGCGAGACCGGTCTACAATCCGTCGGTTCCGGTCCTGCCGACCGGAACTTCGGATGGGGAGCTGTTGCCCATGTAGACCATGTCTGCAGAGTCGGAGTTCGCGAGACCTGCGGCGGGGCCGGTCGCACCCAAGAGCGACCGCGCCTTGCGCTGCACGAGCTTCTCGCGCAGGGGAAACCAGCGGGGTAGCCGGCGCAGCCGTGCGATCGAACGCATGGCTTCAATGCCTTGCCGCAGTTCAAAGGTTCGCAGATATTCGCGAATGATCTCCGGCATGCTCATGCGCAGCGCCGCAGAAACATTCTGCAGCGCCATTTCCACTTGACGTTCTTTATTGCCCAGCAGGTCGGTTAGGTGCAGGGCAAGCGCTCCGATATCGCTAGGCGGAAAGAAGTCAATAGCAATTCCTTCCTCGTCTGCCAGCCGGCGGAAGTCCGGAATATCGGATGCGACCATTGGCACGCCATAGGTGCAAGCCAGATGCGCGATTCCGCTCGATCCCGCCGAAGAGGTGTAAGGCAAAACTGCAATGCTCGAGCGTTGCAGAAGGTCGGGTATCCTCTCTTCCGCAACGTACCCCAGGAAGCTGACCTCTTTGCGGTGAGCGGACCGCTGCTCGAGCGCCTGAAGGTAACCAGGTGTTTTCGGGTGGTCGGTCCCTGCGATCACCAGCCTCGCTTCTGGGCAGCGTTCCACGACCTCGTCGAAGGCGGCAAGCAATGGTTCCAGACGCTTATAGGTGCCCCATTTTCCGAATGCGAGTATGCGCTGCTCAGGATCGCCTCGCTTCGAGAAGTCGGGATATTCCGGGCGAGCAGAGAAAATTCCGTGGCGGCGGACATATACCGCACCTCGCCCATACTTCTCCTGGAGCACGTTGCGATAAGCTGGCAGCATCACCGACACTGAATTAGCGAATAAAACCATCTGGGTAGCGATGAATCCGCCAATCTTGTAGGCAAGCGGGAAACGCACCCCCGCGTCTTTCAAATCCACGGTCTCCATCAACTGGTGGAGGGTGACGTGGGTATAGGACCCGGTCAGGCGCGCGAAGAAGGGAATTGCGATCCCCAGGAAGGCAGGCAGAGCTTTTCCGCCGAAACTGGCAAAACCCAGGTTGAACCACACCACGTCGGGCCGTTCGTGCCAGATCGCTCTCAGCACGCGCCACGGGTTGCTCAGGCTGTTGAACTTCCAGCAGCGAACCACCGAGAAGCCATCCAGTTCTGGCTGTACGGGTGCATAGTCGTCGGCGAGCACCGTGAGGGCAATGCCTGGGAGCTCCCGTAGCTCTGACCCGATATGGAAGCCGTATTCGTTCAGGGCGTCCCGGCTGGGCGGAAACGATGTAACCAGACAAATCTTCATTGCTGCTGACTCGATCCTGAACCAAAGAGCGCGTAACGGGAGAGCTTCCCGAGCAAACTAAAGTATTGCAGCGCGACTTTCACGCTGGCCTTGCTTTCGCCGGAGTGACGAATTCCAAACTGGAAGGGAACTTCTACCGCCTTTTGAATGCGTCCCTTCACCAAAATCTCCAGCAGTATCTTAAAGCCCTCCGGCTGAAGTTTGAGATTGTCGATGCACTCTCGGCGCACGGCGAAGAACCCCGATAGCGGATCTTTGACTCTCACATTTCGCTGCAGAGGGGCGGTCACTAGTGTGCCGCAGCGCGAAACGAAAAGGCGGAACTTGTTCCATTCCCCCACGCCGTTTCCCTTGACGTAGCGACTCGCAATGGCGACATCAGCCCCCTTCGAGACGGCTTCGATCAGCGCGGGTAGGACCTCGGGGGGATGCTGCAGATCGGCATCGATCACACCCAACAAATCCGCATCGCTATGCTCCCAGCCGTGGATAACGGCGCCTGCCAGGCCCTTCTGGCGCTTGCGCACCAAGACTTTCACTCTTCGATCGTGGGCCGCGTACTCACGGGCAACGCTCGCCGTACCATCGCTGCTGTCATCGTCTACCACGATGAGTTCATGCTCAATCGGTAAGGGCTCGAGGGCAGCGTTGATGCGGTCGAGCAAAACAGGAATGTTGCCGGCTTCGTTGAGAGTAGGAATCACCAGCCCAAACTTTTGGATCGAACAATCGGCCATGGAGAGAAACCTTGATCTGTGTCGGCTTTTGGATGTGTCTGAGTAGAAAGGCGTTGTGTGCTGTTCTGCTGGCCGTGTCATTTCTGATGGACTTCCCGGGGGAAAGGTCTAGAGCTCATTAGGTGGCGATGGCCGGCTGAACGGTTGAGTCCAGCTCCTTCTGCAGCACGCAATCACGAAAGCGATCGACGATCGCCTGGTGAACCTCGGCGACCTCCCCCGGCTGGATCAATTCGAGACCCGCCATTTTCTGCAGCTCTAGGTAGGAGCTTCGATATTTGTGCATGAACTCTATGGGATATTCCGGTTTGCGAGCGCGCGCAACCTCCGGGTCAGCGTCTAGCACGTAGGAGAGATCGGGTTTGGGTGCGACGCGGAGCAGCAAGCGCGAGAACGCACGCGCCCACCAAGTGCGCATGGGCAAGGCGGCAAGCTGATCGTAGATAAAACGATCGAAAATCACCACGCCGCTGTTTTCCACCCTCGCTTGGTGGAAAATTCGACGTAAGTTGAGGACATCCAGCAGGTAAAGAAGGGATCGCCCGAGCAAAAGTGGGCCGTTCTGGGTGTTCTTGTCACGGCGTTCGGCAGGCTTTTCTGGCGTGCCGATGCCACCGTCGCTTTGCAAGACGCGGCGGCTGAATCCTGCCCGTAGGCCGGGGAACATAACCACGTTGTCCCAAAAGGTCAGCTCCTTCACGGCCACCCCATGAGAAGCCAAGTATTCGCGGAGCTTTTGAATTTGTGTGCTCTTACCTGCACCATCAATGCCAGAAAACGAGACGATAAGTGGATTCAACGGTCAGCCTCAAAAAGTAGTCGAGAAAACGTTTGTTCAATGCCCTGGGCTATTCGGTACACGGCTCGGGCTGGCGGCGGAAAGTCCGGCCACCGTTCCAATTGCGATGCCAGCGCCGGCGAGAATGCCCAGCGTGATCACCAAGGATCGCACCCGACGCTGCTTTGGTGGCGCCAGAGCTACTCCGGCCGGTTTGGAGGCCGCTCCCCCGCTCGTCGCAACCTGCGGGGCCACGGCCGTACCATTTGGCTCCGGTCTTTGCTGCTGTTGTCCCGAGGGGGCCGGCGCAGGCGCATTGCCTGCAGGCTCCGGCGTCTTGCTGCGCCCCGGGTTCTCCGGGAGTTCCACCGCGGGTTGATGATTGGTGGGGTTGGTTTCTTGCGGCGTAGCCTGCGCGCTCCCCTCGCCTGGCGCGGCCGGCTGAGTTCCCGTGGAACCAGCGGCCGGAGCTTGTGCCGGTTCAGCCGGCTGTTGCGAGTTCAGCAACGGCACTGTCGTGAAACTCACAACCAGTACAAGGGAGCAAGCAATGGCTCGCGCCAGAGTTCGACTCATGAAAACTCCTTTAGCGCACGATTAAACTGCGACGGGCAGCTGGGCAGGACTCTCCGCAGGCACCTCTTCCGGCACAGTTTCCGGGGCAACTTTAAACTGCGGCGCCACAATCGCGAAGCCTGGGAATTTCTGCATCAGCTGATTTACGCGGGTTAGCTCGAGCAGCGTAGCGGCCTCAGGCGATATGCCGGAGAGCTGCAGCCTGCCATCGTGCCGGGCCACCTCTTCCATGCATGACAACAAACCCTCGAGACCAGGAATATCTAGGTGCTTCACGCGTGACAGATCCAACACAACCAAAGGGGTATCGCCATTGATCTTGCTCTTCAACTCGCGCCGAAGCCTGCGGGCACTTTTAGAGTCCAATGCTTCGGGCATCTTCACCACAACTGCGGAGGACATAGCGGTCGTTCCTTCCCTGTTCCCGGTTTTGATTCAGTGGCGACACTTCATCTTCTTTACAGATGCATCTTGTGAACCACAGGTTCACATTTCGTGAACTTCTAGTCACCTGCTGCCTCGCTGCGTAATAACGCCGTAAGTCCTGCCCATGGCGCGGCCGGCTGCTTACTGCGCCCAATCAGGCGAGCGTCGGGAACGCTTACCTCGACGTTTCTGTCGAGGTTGCAAATCTTTGCATGTGCGACGACCGAGCGCCGTACGTCAAGGGCAACACCAATATAAGTCCCGCGCAGCACAAGTGAGTTAGCAATTACTGTTCCACAATCGATTTCGCAGTCGCGCTCAATCGAGCTGGTGTCGGAAATTCTCGAGCCGCCGGCGATCTTGGTGCGCGCACCGATGAAAGCCGGACCTTGGATGGCGACAGTGGGATCGATTTCAGCCGCGGGGGCGCACCAGACGCCGGGGCGGACCTGAGTGCCAACCGGCCGGAGCTGGCAACGCCCGTGAAGGCCGTCCTGCATCAAGCGGTGAAGGTCCCTGCGATCGCGAAGACGATTGACGTAACCCTCATAGGGGAATCGTTTTTGCTGGGGAATCAGATGGCTGAGAGCGCGACGGAACAGATCGTCTGTGTTGCGAAGCAAAGTCGCATTTACCACGGCGATATCGAGGGAGGTCTCGCCGCAATAGGCATGGCTCAGCGAACTCCGAACCTCGTGGTGAAAGTGTATTAATTCTCGATAATCAACATCGCTATGCGTGCCCACCCGAACCAGAAGAATGCTTTCGACTCCCGCATTGACGTAGTCAGAAAGCGCCTTCTCCCAGGAGTCGATGAAGCTTCCAGATCGCGTAGAGCGCAAGGGCAAGACGTGATCGGATATGTTGCGTCCCGACAGCACCGTGGGCGGCAACGTACCGAGCTCCTGTAGTTTCCCGAGAGTGCGAGCGAGCAGGCTTGCGCCAAGGATTTCCACTTTGGCGAACGACTGGTTGATTTCGGGAGTGGCTCTACCCACCAGCGAAAAGGCGCGACGGGGCGACTCCTCAGCAGCAACGGTCAGAATGGCCGCAATTTGCACTTCAAAGTCCCCCGTTCGTTTCTCTTAACTGGTGTCTCTTACTGATGCTGCTCGATTCTTGCTAGAACCCGCCAACTAGGCGGCGGTTGCTGTGAATTCCGTTTCGACAAACGCTTCGCGGACTGGAAGCGAGATGGCGCCGTTTTCCCATCGAGTCGACGTTTTACCACGACTGCTCCGCTGAGTCACCCGGATATCGTCATCCTCGCGGGCTTTCCCAAGGAGCTCCCGAATGCGCAGTTTTGCCTTGTGCAGCTGTGATTTCGAATTTCCCACCGAGCAATCGAGCAGTTCCGCGATCTCCTGGTGCTCGTAGCCTTCCACCTCGTGGAGGAGGAAAATGGTGCGATAGCCATCCGGCAATTCCTTGATGGCTCGGGCCAGGGCGATGCGGTCCACGGATCCCGTTAGGCGATCGTCGCGGCTTCCGTATTCACGGCGTACTTGCTTCGCATCCTGATTATAGGGCTCGTCGAGAGAAATCTGCCGAAGCGACTTCTTGCGGAAGTGCATAAGGACGGTGTTCACCGCAATGCGATAGAGCCAGGTCGAAAGCGCCGAGTCCCCACGGAAGGTCGCTAGTTTGCGGAACACTTGCAGGAACGCGTCCTGGGTCAGATCTTCCGCTTCGGCGGTGTTGTTGGTCATGCGCAGGCAGACCGAATAGATTCTGGCTTTATGGTTATGAAAAAGGGTTGCGAATGCGTCGCCATCACCTTCCTGGGCGCGCTTTACCAGAACAAGATCAGAATCAAATCGAACGGCGGTGTCGGTGGTCACTGGGGTTCTCCTTTCAAAATGCCCGTCTGATGCGCTGTTCCGCGGGGTTTGCGTTTTCTCGATCACAGTACCGAGGGTATGTTTTGTTGGCGCGAATGACTATCCGGTGAGGTCTGTATGCGATGGGTGACGTTGCTGTATCACATTGATCTGGAAAGACCTGCGCCGACCGGGTGCGAGAAAGCACGAGAATAGCGATATTTGCTGCTCAAAGGCACCAGAGTGCCGTTCGCTGGAGATCAGCGTAGCTCAGGGATTTCCTGATGTCCTAGTGGTTGCTGTCGGCGAAATGGGGTGTTGCCGGCAGGGGTTGGGGAAGGCCCCAGTTCGTCCCGGATCGCTAATTGCCCTCCGCGCACTGGAGATCGAGCGTTGCCAGTATACCTGCTTCGAAGGGCTGACGGGAAGAACTTTTGTACAGAAATTCCTTAAGAAAAGTACAGAGTCAGCAGGATTGTTGATGCGCGCCGGCTCGCATATCTTCGGCTCATTAAAGAAAGTTGCCCTCAACTGACCCACCTCTCGAGCAGGCGCCGGTTAAAAAAGACGAACCGGCACCTGCTTCTCGCCTCCGGTATCTACACTCGATTTAGCTGACCTCTTCGCGAACCGCAGTATTCCGCCCGCCATCCAAGGTGTTCGAATTTCCTTTCCGGGAGGAATGCTGTGGAAATCAATTCTTTGCGTGAACTGTACGTCGAACATCTCCGCGATCTTTATGACGCAGAGAACCAACTCCTCAAAGCGCTGCCCAAGGTGGCAAGGGAGGCAAGCTCCGAGGAACTGCGTCAAGCAATAGACGAGCACTTAGAACAGACCCGAGATCAGGCCGAGCGCCTCGAACAGATATTCGAGCAACTCGGGGAAAAGGCGAAAGGCAAGAAGTGCAAGGGCATGCAAGGCCTGCTCGAGGAAGCGCAGGAGACACTTGACGAAGACATGGAAGAGGACACAAAGGACGCTGCCATCATCGCGGCTGCCCAGCGCGTCGAGCACTACGAAATTTCTGGGTATGGAACTGCACGCACCTATGCGAACTTATTGGGCGAAAACGAAGCCTCCGAACTTCTGGAGGAGACGCTCAACGAAGAGAAAGAAACCGACCAGAAACTTACTCAGCTGGCCGAGCAGATCAATGTGGAAGCTGTTGAGGACGAAGAAGAAGTTGAAGGCGAGGAAGAGGAGTTAAGGCCCTCCCGGGCCCGCAGTTCCTCCTCCGGATCGCGCGGCCGGCGGCGAGTGGCTTAGGAAATCTCGAGACGAAAACCTACGGCAGCCTCCGCCGGGCTGCCGTTTTTCTTGCGCCAAACCTGCTACTCGATGCCCGCCTGCACCACGTGAACGATGTTGTTCCTTACGGCGTATAGAACCAGATCGCTTACCGAATGCAGCTGCAATTTCCGCATGATGTTGGAGCGATGGGTTTCGGCGGTCTTCACGCTCAATCCCAGAGCCACCGCGACTTCCTTTGTGCTCTTGCCTTCCGCCAGAAGCTGAACAATTTCGCGTTCCCGCGGAGTAAGGCGGTTGCGCCCCGGCGTAATGGCTGCGCCTGGAGTGCCGCCTTTGAGATAGCCTTCGAGAACCATCGCGGCCACCTTCGAAGTGAAGTAAGTCTTGTCGTGACGAAGGGCCTCGACCGCAGCTACTAGGTCGCGAGCTGCATCTGACTTCAGCAGGAAGCCACGAGCACCGGCGTTCAGCACCTCGCGCACCACCTGGTCGGAATCGTGCAAGGTCAGGATCAGCACGCGCGCGTTTGGGATGGTTTTTAAGATCTGCCGCGTCGCTTCCAGCCCGTTCAAGCTGGGCATCCCGATGTCAAGAATGAGAATGTCGGGCTTGAGCTGGATGGCCTTTTCAACTGCCTCACGACCGTCTCCCGCCTCCCCGCAAACTTGCCATTCGGGCTGGGCTTGCAAAAGCGCCACCAGGCCCTTTCGTACCACTTCATGGTCGTCAGCGACCATGATTCGTAACACACCCATACACACCTCCCACAGAACCTATGTGATTAGAGACACTCTCGAGAACGGAAAACAACGGGGTTGCATGACCGTTGCCAAACCAGAACCCTCGTATGCTCAACAGCAAAGACTTGCGGCGAATAGGATGAGTGTAAATCTTGCTAGCAAGCAAAGTCACCCTTTCCCGGCTTTCTATACCTTCCCGCAGTCAGTCAGCAGCGCTTGGCTTGAAGCATGTCGGAGGTCACAGCAGTTTGGTCGGCTGCTGTACGACTGGCCTCGTCCACCGAAATCAGTTTCAATCCCTTGGCTGGCTCAAGAACCAAGGTCGACGTGGCAGCACATCGGCCGCACAACCAGAAATGAACTGTTTCCCGCTGCGGTTTCTCGTCAAAAGGTGCGGAATTCTCGTCGCTGGCCGCCAGTGAAATCGAGACGACTTCGAACTGAAACAATCGTCCTTCGGAAAACGAATGCAGCGGCCGATTGCAGTTCTCGTTCACGCATCGTGCCAGCATCTCAGAACTCCGACCCGCCGACCTTACATGGAAAAACTTAACATTCCAATACAGTTTGGACTGTATTTTCGGCTGACTTGATCTTTGATCGCGGGTTATAGATTTTGCCGGTTTAGATGCCGAAAGGTTGGTCGAAGGACCTGAGGAAAAAGTTTTGCCACATGGTGACATCTCAGTGCACATTGCCGAAGGTCTTGTATGGTAAACAGATCATCATTCCCGACTGCCGGCGCTTTTCTTCCTCCGACCCTGACGATACCCCAACTGCGGGAAGCCGCGCTGCGTTGCCAGGGTTGTGATCTCTACTTGCGCGCAACGCAAACGGTTTTTGGAGAAGGAGCCCGAAATGCTTCGCTAATGCTGATTGGCGAACAACCCGGAGATAAGGAAGACGCGGCGGGGCGACCTTTCGTGGGCCCGGCAGGAAAAATCCTTGAAGAAGCATTGGCGAAAGCCGGCATCGCGCGTTCTGAAGTATACGTTACCAACGCCGTCAAGCATTTCAGCTGGGAACCGGACGAGAGAGGCAAGCGCAGGATCCACAAGAAACCACGCTCCTCAGAAGTGCAAGCTTGCAGACCTTGGCTGGATGCGGAGATTCAAGCCTTGCACCCCAAGGTGATCGTCTGCATGGGTTCGACGGCGGCGCAGGCACTCCTCGGAAAACAGTTCAGCGTACTTCGCCGACGGGGAGTGCCGGTGCCATCGAACCTTGCACCCTTCGTCATGGCTACGGTGCATCCAAGCTCCATTCTGCGCGCTCGAGAGGACCGACGTGAGCAGATGCAAGCCTTCATTGGCGACTTGGCGGTTGCCGCAAAGCAAATTCACAAGGTCGCAAAGGCTGCCTGATGCTTAGCCCTATTACAGCTTTTCCGGGGAGCCCTTACGACCTTCAGCCGATGGAGACCGTTGTCAGAGAGCGATAGCCTGATCCCTTCAACGACAAGGCCGCAGAGAAGAGAAGTCGAAACGTTTTACTCCCTTTTTCAACCCGGTGCGCGGAAAGAGAACTAAGAAAAAAAAGCGGGTGAGTCCAATGGCAAATTTCAAAGGAACTTTGGTTCGACGTCTGATTTTCAGTGGGGCTGTCATCGGCGGCGGAACTGCGGCGCTGGCCGCAAGTACGATGGCCGGTGCGGTATTCGCCTACTGGTCGGTCAAGCAGGTCCGCCGCTTCAATCTCTCCGGCCGCACTGTTCTGATCACGGGCGGGTCGCGGGGACTCGGTCTGGCCTTGGCAAGAGCATTTCTGAGACGGGGCGCCAAAGTGGCCTTGCTTGGTCGCGAGGTCGAAACTCTTGAACGCGCCCGTCAACTGTTAGCCGGAAAGGGAATGGTTTTCGTTCGGCCGGCGGACGTTCGCGACCCAAGTCAAGTCAATCAAGCAGTGCTCGATGTTCAGCAGGAGTTCGGAGACATCGATGTGCTCGTCAACAACGCCGGTACCCTGACGGTTGGTCCGATGGACACGATGACCCCCAAGGACTACCAGGAAGCGCTCAACGTCTACTTCTGGGGGCCATTTCATCTGGCCCAGGCAGTCCTGCCGTCCATGAGGCAGCGCAAGACTGGCCGCATTGTGAATATCTCTTCGATCGGCGGCAAGATTTCCGTTCCCCACCTTCTCCCATACTGCACTGGAAAGTTCGCGCTCTCTGGATGGTCGGAAGGCATGCGGCAGGAACTCACCAGAGATAACGTGTACGTCACCACGGTTTATCCGGGACTCATGCGCACCGGCAGTCCACGGAATGCGGAGTTCAAGGGCAAGCATCGCGACGAGTACACATGGTTCACGCTGAGCGATGCAATGCCTGGCCTCTCGATCAGTGCCGATCGTGCTGCCCGACAGATTGTCACCGCGTGCGAATATGGACGTGCTGAACTGATCGTCTCGCTTCCCGCGAGAATCGCAATCAAGGCACACGCCTTGTTGCCAAGCATGAGTTCGCTTGCTCTACGCTTCACCAACCAACTGCTGCCGCAAGCTGAAGGTGCCCCCGAACAAGCCGGTAAGAAAGGTTCCCAGAGCGAGACCGCGGCGACTCGCTCTTTTCTCACTGTGCTCGACAAACAGGCTGCCCAAAGGAATAACCAGGTACCGAATCCCTCTCCGGTGACGACATGACGATCACGACGAATTTGGCTCCCAAGTATGGCGAGAAGGAATTCTCCCAACGTCCAGCAACTTCAGCCCATGAAGCCGTTTTTACGCTCGCCGCCGGTGGCGCCCTGGCTGGCCTCGGAATCTGGCGTCGCGGCTGGTTCGGCGGTGCGCTGGGAGCCGCGGGAGGCTATCTCCTCTATTGCGGCGTTCGCGATTTTCAAAGGCCGTATCAGGGGCGAGTGCGCATTAGTTGCACCATCGGAAAAGATCGCATGGAGGTGTATGGCTTCGCCTCCAACCCCCAGAACTGGGGCAAGTTCACCCACGCGATCCAAGTGGAGAGCCGGGGAGATAGGGCCTTCGCATTCTCGCTGGGGAAGCCTGCGGGAATCGATTTCCGCTCCAATGTCGAGATTACGGATCAGCTAGCGGGAGAGCACATCGCATGGGCATCGGCTGACCAGTTGCTCGAACACCGCGGGGTGATCCGCTTCAAGACGGCTCTCGGAAACCGCGGCACCGAAATTTTCGTTGCTCTCGAATACAAGGCTCCAGCTGGCCCGATCGCGCGCGGGCTTGCTGCCCTAGTCGGGTGGAGTCCGGAGCAGGTCGTGCGCGAAAGCCTGCGTCACCTCAAGCAATTAATGGAAGCAGGAGAGATTCCAACCACCACCAGCCAGCCCTCGGGCGCTCGTGGAATACGGGGCGCCGCGAAACGAATCTTGTTCCGCGAAGGCCCAAGCGAACAGGCAGTCGAGCAGACCCGCCTGGCCGGCGACTGAGAACAACAAGTCAGGTTTGGAGGAATCCGTGAAAGCACTTTGTTGGCAGGGAAAGACCAACGTCAGCGTCGAGCGTGTCAATGATCCCAGCATTTTGAATCCGCGAGACGCGATCCTGCGAATTACACGCACCGCGATCTGCGGTTCCGATCTCCACCTTTACGACGGCTACATTCCCACGATGGAACCCGGCGACGTTCTAGGCCACGAGTTCATGGGTGAGGTGGTCGAAACGGGCCCCGAGGTGAAGAGGGTGAAGAAAGGTGATCGGGTCGTGGTGCCATTCACCATCTCCTGTGGCCAGTGTTTCTTCTGCAAAAACCAGATGTGGTCGGCCTGCGATAACACCAACCCGAACGCCTGGATCATGGAGAAAATGTATGGCTACTCCGGCGCCGCACTCTACGGCTATAGCCATATGATGGGCGGCTATGCTGGAGGACAGGCGCAATATGCGCGCGTGCCGTTCGCTGACATTGGGTGCTTGGAGATTCCCGAGGGACTCGACGATGAAAAGGTTCTGTTCCTCTCCGACATTTTTCCCACCGGGTATATGGCAGCAGAAAACTGCGATCTGAAGGGCGGAGAAGTCGTCGCCATCTGGGGTTGCGGGCCCGTCGGGCAGTTCACCGTTCGCAGTGCCTTGATGCTTGGAGCAGAGCGAGTGATCGCAATCGACCGTTTCTCGGAACGATTGAAAATGGCGCGCGCCGCAGGTGCCGAAATCATCAACTATGAAGAAGTCGACAACCTTGTGGAGGAGTTGAAGTGGATGACTGGCGGTCGCGGTCCTGATGCGTGCATCGATGCCGTCGGTTTGGAGGCGCACGGCGGGGGCGTAGCTGCGGCCTATGACTACTCCAAGCAACGGGTGAAAGCAAGCTTTGATCGGCCCTTGGTACTGCGTCAAGTCATGCAAGCGTGCCGCAAGGGCGGAGTCGTCTCGATTCCCGGGGTTTACGGTGGCATGCTCGATAAGATCCCGTTTGGCGCCGCGTTTGGCAAAGGCCTGATCTTCAAAATGGGCCAGACCCACATGCATCGGTACATGCGGCCCCTGCTCCGGCGTGTGCAAAATGGCGAAATCGATCCCAGTTTCGTCATCACTCATCGCCTGGGCTTAGACGAGGGCCCGGGTGCCTACAAGACTTTTCGCGACAAACAGGACGAGTGCATCAAGGTCGTGCTCGATCCGTGGAAGACGGCGGCAGCGTAAAAGACCGCCAAAGGGATCCAGTCACCGAGCCTCCTGGCCCGGCGCGGCTGCAGCAAGGTGAGGGAGAGTATTGTTGAATCCCAAAGGCCCTTTAACGTGTCTGTTATAATAAGACTTCAAAGGAGATGTTCATGGCCACAATTACGCCCGACATTCAGCCCCAGGAAACGACGAAGAAAACTCCGATCACGTTGACTCCTAAGGCGGTTGCGAAAGTAAAGGAGATTATGGGCCAGCAGAACCCCGTGCCCGCAGGCCTGCGGGTGGGAGTCGTCGGAGGAGGCTGCTCCGGGTTTTCGTATTCGATGGCGTTCGAGAACGCCGCGGGACTGATGGATAAAACCTTCGATTTTGACGGTCTCAAGGTGTACGTGGACGCAACCTCCCTGACCTATCTGACCGGATGCACCGTGGACTACCTCGAGACCCTCGAGGGCGCGGGATTTAAGTTCGACAATCCCCAAGTCAAGAGCACTTGCGGTTGCGGCTCCTCGTTCAGCGTTTAAGCTGCCTGAAATCAGTTTGCCAAGGCCCTCCAATGGGGGCCTTTTTGTTTTGGTTACTTTAGGCATGGGATATCTCTGGTGGAGGAGTACGGAATGAGCCGTATGGAAGAGCTGCCTCTCTCAATCTAAGCTCTATCCATGCGTCGTAAACCGAAGGCCAAGAAGCCCACCCTTGAGAAGCCCCTTGAGATGGCCGGTTCCAAGAGAGCACAGGCCCCAGGTACCCTTTTTGATGCCCGTCCCCATGAGAAGGTAGGTGTGCCAGATCCGTCCTGGAGCGATGCCAAGTGGCTCGCTCTAGCGGACCAGGCGCTGTCCAAGTAGGCCCGTTCTATTGCTGGTTCTGCTGCGCCGGAGAGAGCCCCACGCTCGATCCCATGCCCGGAGCTGCCGTCGTAGAGGGCATTCCGTTCGGTTGTTGAGCAGGAGGGTTGTTGAGCATCAGCGGTGGCTGGTTGGGCGTCATCAGTAGCCCGCCTCGGTCGGTGGTGGGGTCATAGATGAACTGCCACTGGTTATAGTGGTTCTTCTTATTGAACTCACGAATTGTTTTGTCTTTGCTGATACTGGCAACGCCTACAATGCCTCCGCCGCCAAAGACCTGTGGGGCGCCGGTTGGCCCCGCTTGCTGCGAGAGCGGTTGCGGGGGTGGCGGAGTCCCCGCCTCCGTCCCCGAACCTCCCTGATCGGCCTGCGCGGCGTCGCTCGGGGCTCCGTTCGGGCTATTCTGTGACACGATAGAGCTCGGCCCAGGGCCTGCCGGAACTTTTGCTTCACTGTTCAGTGCTTCGGGCGCGCCCTGCTGCTGGTTGTTCATTTGCGCCACTGGAATGCCCGGAGTTGAACCAAACGACATCTGCACATCCCCCAGCCGGAGCAGTTTGAAGTCTTTACCGGTGATGGGATCTTTGTAACGGTGCCGCAAAAAGCGCTGGTTGTTCGTGCTCTCCAATTCTTCAATACGCGTGGGATAGCGGCCAAATGCTTTGAAATACTTGCGCACCGCGCGCGAATATTGCACACCGCGATGAATCATTTCTTCTTCCCGGTCCCGCTTGATCTGAAAATCTACCTTCTGAATGGTGGTGAAGACTCCGATCGAGAGCAGCGCGACGAAGAGGAGAAGCGCCAGCAGTACATAGCCTGACTCGGATTGGGTTTTTCGCATGCGCATCGGGTGTGACAGGATTGAGCTCATTGAGCGATGATGAAGAACCGATCTCGGGCCGTGATTTTCAATAAAGTCCATCCTCCGATGGTTCAATGATTCAAACTTCCTCAGCCTTGGGTCAGGGGAATGGTTTGCCGGTTATTGCTGAGCACGTCGAGGATATCGACCGAGTTTGGTGAAATCTTCATAACTTTGTACCGTCGATTTACGATGTCCCCTTCCTTCGCGATAAACACGTCTTCGGCATGCGCCAGGAACACTCTCTTGGCTCCTCCCGCGGGTGTGGCAAAACCATAAAACTTTAACTCAATCGGTGGAGGCGGCGGGGGCACATAGGCCTGCTCAGGTGCGGGCTGAGAGGACGTAGTTACGGGCTGGACAGGGCGGGGGGGTGGCTCCACGAAAACTCTAAAAATATTACGTCCTGTGCCTTCGTACTTGGTCTCCTCGCTCGACTTCAGCACGTCAAAGCGGAGACTCGGATCCAGATTTTGTGGCCCTGGCTTCTTGCCGGTCGCATTACGCGCCGGGTTGGCCCGAGGATTCGACGACTGATTGGTAGCCACGCTCGGGGGCGATGGCATCGAGGTGGACGCAGAACTTGACGATCCCCCGAACCAGCCTGGCAGTTCGAAAGCCAGCAGTACAATCGCAACCACCACGAGGGCAACGGCTGCGATTACCTTGTTCCGATTTTCTGCGCCGAGTTTCACTACGTCGACCTCAAATAAGTCTCGATACGAATCCCCAGCTTGATAGAGCCATTTTGCTCGCCTCCGAGTTGGAGGTCGTTGACCATGAAAAACATCTTGTTGCGTTCCAATGCATTGATGAACCTCACCAGCGCGATGTAGTCGCCAGAGATTTCAGCTTGGATTTGAACGCTATGCAAGCCCGGCAGCTCAGTATCTTTCTGCGTGTATTTTTCGCTGGCAACCGTCACACCGCTTTGCGAAGCAAGGCGAGCCAGGTCCGTCGAAATCGCGGAGTAACCGGCAGGGAATCGATCGCGGTAGAAAGCCGCTACGTCCTCACGCGCCTGAGGGATCTTTTTATCCAACCCCCGCCATGGTGCCGATTCGCGCGCCTTCAGGTTCAGCCATAGTTGCCTCAGTTCCTGCTGCCGCAAACTTTCCCTTCCTGCAACCGGCGTTACCAGCATGACCACGGCAATGACATTGATCATCAGGAGAGCGCCAACCGCAACATAAAGTCGGGTGCGGGCTTGCTTTATGTCTGGCATCAGTGCATACCCCCACTCACCGGTTGGGCCTGAGAAAAGGGGGTATACGCGGCTTCGATTTCAAATCGCACGCGGTCTCCGCTGCCGATATTATCGACAGATTCGCCTTCTGAGATAATCCGGGTCTGTTTGAAGTGCTGTGAATCCTCCATCTTCCGAACCAGATCGAGGGCCTGCATCTGCGAGTCCCCACCGACGACCAACTTGAGCGTGACGCTGTTGTCAGGCGAGACATTGGGGTGAATGGAAACCACTCGTAGATGCGCCGGCATTACCTGTTCCAGGTCCTCGAACACGCGTGTCCAGGAGAATGCTTTGCGTTCAAATAGCTCGTTCAAGAAACGCGACTGGTCGCGCAATTCCCGGTTTTGTGGCTGGTTCAGCAGCGCCTCGGCTTGAGCCTTCTCGTGGTCGTAGGCGGCAATCTGCTCCTCGAGCTTCGAAATCTGAGTGCGATCGCCGCGAGCCCGCATGAATCCGGTGACGGTCATGAACAAGAGCAGGGCAGTGGCCACGGCAAGAAGAGCCAAGCCCGTGCCCCAATAGGTCCAAAATTGCCGGGTGTCCTCGTAGGGTCGGGTCGCAAGATTGATGTCGATCCGCATGGATTAATTTGTGCTCAGCAGGGCGCCGACAACGCCTGCCATCCTCCATTTTGGAATCGATCCCCCTCCCAGGCCGAGCTGGGAAGCTTTCACCAGCTCCTTCACCTCCGCTCCGGTCTGCGACTGTAGCGACGCGGTCACCGACGAAACATCGGAGATGCCGGAGACAAAAATCTGCTCGATGTTTGTATTGTACGTATCCTGGAAGAACACCACCGAGGGATACACGTCTTCGGCGAGTTGCTCGCCGCTAATTGCCCCGCCGCGCGCATTCTCCAAGGTACGGAACAGCAATAGTTGTTCCTGATCGAGCACGGCAATGCTGGTGGTGCGGGCATCGACTTTGACGACCAGTGTTCCGCGGTCTGCGGGAGCGGCCAGCAGTGCTGCCAGCATCGACGGCAGAACTATCCCAGGATTGAATCCGGCCTCGCGAAACACTGCTTCGTACTCCTCGATCACGCTGTTGAGCGCCACTGCGGCGACGACCCTAACCGTGCCGTTTACGGATTGGGCCTGATAGGAGACTTTGGCCTTATCCACGTCAAAGGGAAGGGATTTGCGCAAGCGGAAACGGACCACACCTTCGGCTTCTTCTCGCTTCAGGGGCAGGGCCTCAAAATCGAGGAGAACTACTCGGACGGCTGCGTCGGGAAGAATCGCGGTCACGTCGCGAGAGCGGGATCCGACGTTTCCCAGCACCTCTTGGAGTGCGCTGACCACGGCGTCGCGCTGGCGCAAGTTTCCTTCGGTCAGGTCGGGGACTACACACCCCGGGGCCAGTTCGCTGGTGGAACATAGATCGAGCACTTGGCGCGAATCCGAAGCTCGCGCGGCAATGACGCGATCGGCCGCAATTTCGCAGGCGACCTTCGGCTTGCCTGATTGAAAATTGGAACTCATCGCGTTATGCAACTATTAAACCAAACTAAGGGTGCTAGAAACCAGGTGCCTGTACTCAGTCGGGTACGTCAGGTTGGATACCGACCATTGGGGTGGTTTTCCACCGGCAGCTTCTCTACCTCATGGTCTCAATGAACGTGACCTTATTGATTTCCTTTAAGGTCGTAAGCCCCAACCTTACTTTGTCCAAGGCGGACTCGCGCAGGAACCGCATGCCCTCTTCCCGAGCCGCGCGACGGATTTCCGAGGTTGGCTTCTTGGCCAGAATCATCTCGCGGATGCGATCGCTGAGGTCGAGCAATTCGTGAATCGCGCTACGCCCTCGGAACCCGGTGCCCGCGCACTCGATGCAGCCCTGCCCTTCGTAGAACGGCACTTTCGACCACTGCTCCGGATCGAGGCCGCTGGCTTCAAGCACGTCCGGCGGATAATGGACGACGGTACGGCAGGAGTTGCAGATCAGCCTTACTAGGCGTTGCGCCAAAATGCAGTTCAGAGCAGACACAAAGTTGTAAGGCTCAACTCCCATGTTCAGGAAGCGGCCGAGCACGTCGACCACGTTGTTGGCGTGGACGGTGGTGAACACCAGGTGGCCGGTCAGGGCCGACTGGATTGCGATCTGGGCGGTCTCGGTATCGCGGATCTCGCCCACCATGATTTTGTCGGGATCATGGCGCAGAATTGAGCGCAAACCACGAGCGAAGGTCAGCCCTTTTTTCTCGTTTACAGGAATCTGCGTAATGCCGCGAATCTGGTATTCGACCGGATCCTCAATGGTGATGATTTTGTCTTCGTCGGTCTTGATCTCATTCACGGCGGCGTACAGAGTTGTCGTTTTGCCGCTTCCGGTTGGACCCGTGACCAGCACCATGCCATAGGGCTCATTGATATAGCGGCGGAATTTACGGAGGTCCTCTTCGTCGAACCCAACCACGTCGAGGGTGAGCGACTTGAATTTCTCGCTCATCGACTCTTTGTCGAGCACGCGGAGCACGGCGTCTTCGCCGTGGATCGAAGGCATGATGGAGACGCGGAAATCAATGGGCCGTTCCGGCTGGCCGTATTTCACGCGGAAGCGTCCGTCCTGCGGGACCCGGCGTTCAGAAATATCGAGCTCGCTCATCACTTTGATTCTAGAAATGATGGTGGAGTGGTGCTCCTTCGCGATTGGGTTCATGGCCTGGGTCAACACGCCATCGATACGGAACTTGATCACAACCGAATCGTCCCGGGTTTCGATGTGAATGTCACTGGCACGCCGTTGCAGGGCGGTGAAAATGGTCGTATCCACCAGCCGGATGATCGGGCTCATGTCGCCCTGCGCGGTCAACTTGTCGATCGAAATGCTCTCGTCCGTGCCTTCTTCCTCGTGCACCACATTGAGGGTGAAGACTTCACTGGCGTCTTCCAGGACGCGCTTGGACTGCTCGGTTTTCTTGAGGATTTCTGTGATCTGACCAAGGGTGGCAACCTTGGTGACGATGCGCTTATTCAGGAGCAAGCCGATTTCATCGATCATCATCAGCTGGCTCGGATCGGCGATGGCGATGGCCAGCTTACCGTCACGCGTTTCTTCAAGCGGAACGAAGTTGTAGCGGAACATCAGCCGGGGATCGATCTTGGAAAACAGATCGTGGTGCAGCTGAAAATCACGCAAATCGACGTACTCGCAACGGTAGCGGCGTGCGACATCCTGAGCACGAACCACTTCGTCGGTCGAGGCCATGGGAGCACCCGCCCCGTTACCGCCATTTAACGCCGTCGATTTCTTTTCTACGATGCCAGCCATCTCCCCAACCGCCAATCCTTAATGAATATTCGACCCTAGACTGAATATCGGCAAATATAGGGAAATCAAGATCCCGCCGACAAATACCGCCATGACCATCAAAATCGCAGGCTCGATCAACGCCATGGCAGCGCCCAGGGCAGTTTGCACGTCTTCCTCGTAGAACTCCGCCACGGAGTTCAACATGCTCGGCAAAGCGCCTGTCGATTCACCCACTTCGATCATCTCCACCGAGAGATCCGGGAACATCTTCTGTTGTTCCAGGCTTTTCGCCAGGGGTTGTCCCTCCCGAACTCTGACGGCCGCCTCGCGAATCCCGTTCACCACCTTGGTGCTACTCATCGAAGCCCCCGCTGTTTCAAGGCACGGAACCAGCGGCATTCCGCCGGCGAGCAGCGTGGAGAGCATCCGCGAAAAAGTTGCCACCTGGTGCTTAATGAGGATATCGCCAACCAGCGGAATCCCCAGGAAAATCCGGTCAATCAACGCTCGGCCGCTATCGGTAGCTTTCCAGCGCCACAAAAGGACCACCAACCCCGCCAAAACCAGGATTCCTATCGGAGCGTAGCGCTGAGCGTGGGTTCCGATATTCAACATGAGCACCGTAATAGCCGGAAGCTCCGCGTTCAAATCCTGGTAGAGCTTGGCGAATTGCGGTACCACGTAGGTGACCAAAAAAATGAACATGATGACAACTACCGACACCAGAATCGTCGGATATACCAGTGAAACGAGCAGCTTTTTTTTAAAGCTCAGCGCGAGCCGCTGGAAATTGATGTACCGAGTGAGCACCTCATCCATGTTCCCACTCTTTTCCCCTGCCATTAACGTGGTTGTGTAAATTTTTGGGAAAACATTTTGCGCGGAGAAAGCTTCGGAAAGCAGTTCCCCGCCCTTTACCCTTTCACGGACGTTTTGTAGCAGGGAGCGAAAGTAGTTATCTTTTTGGCGTTTAATGAGTAGATCAAGCGACGCCAAGATTGGCAAGCCCGCCTTAAGCAGCGTCAAGAACTGCTGGTTGAAGATGAGGAACGTGGTCTGCCGTACCTTCCTTCCACCGCGCCCGCCGCTCAAAAGCGTCTTGGGCTTCACCCAGTAAACCAGGAAGCCTTGCTGGGTGAAGCGCTCGCGGACTTCGGCTTCAGAGTAGCCGGTTTCCACCTGCTGCTGGAGGTTTCCGCGTTCGTCGGCGACTTTGACTAGGAATTCAGCCATCTACTTTGATCGCATGCCCCGGAGCCTTACCCTGAGTCTAGCACTGAAAAGTGTCGTCTTTGCCACTACTTAGCACCTGGGTGCACTCCGGTAACTTCCCACCCCCGCAGCCCCAGTTCCTCAGGGGTGCTCGTCTGAGGCCTCATTCACTGTCTCACTCCCGGGTGGCGGAGTGAATCGAAATTGCTTGTCGGCAAGCTCGACATTCTCCTTCTGACTGCTGAACCGATATTCGGTGATGGACTCGTCGGTGCCGTAGATGAGGATCCGCAGGATCCGGTAATCGGGGCTGACTTCGATCAGAATCTGCTCGACTCGATCCTCCATGCCCCGAGGTACGCCGCGCAGCATGGAACTTCCCGGCTGCCATACTTGTACGTCGGGCGCAAACGACAGGTTCTGTAATTCCTTCTCCAGCTTAGTTTTGCCAAGGAGGAATGCAAGTGGCGAACGAAGGTCCTCAAGCTTCTTGAGGGAGGATCTCCGGGCTTGTTTTTCCTGGGGCAGGTACAACCATGCCTCCGTTCCGTTGCTCACAAACAGCTTCTCTTCTGGGGAACGATAGTCCCAGCGCATCTTGCCGGGTTTTTTCAGCCGCAAGATCCCGGATTCCACCCGCTGAAGACCACCCCCCTGGTAAATCTCGGTAAATTCGGCTTCAAGCGAACGCAGCCGGTTGTAGTGCTGGTCGACGGCCTCGGCAACCACGTGCACGCTCGGTAACGCGCCAGCTTGCATGGCGGTCGCCATCGCCCACGCCAAAGCGACAAGGGAACCCGAAATTGCCCGGCGGATCTTCACCCTATAGGAATATATCGGAACTGAAATATTTCGCTGCTCAGTTAGATGCTCTGTTGCACCTCACCGCACCGGCGCTTACCTTTGGCCTTCCTGGGCAGCGAAGATTGAGTAGTGCAGGGTCCCCAGCACCTTCCTGAAACGGCCGGTCTCGAGGACGAGGCTTTCATACAAAGGATTTGCATAAACCAGCCACACCGGCCGTCGATGGGTAAGAAAAGACGCTTGGAGGTTTGTCATCACCTTTTCGAACGCCGTGTCCAGCAAGGGATGAAACATAAACACCACCAGGGGTTCGAGCGGGAATCTGAACTGGGTGGCATCTCCGAGAACTGCTTCCATCTGCTTACAGCGTTTGCGTTCCTCGGGAAACTTGCGGATATTTTCCTGCGCGATGGCATTCAATTCAGGGAGCAACTCAACTCCGATGATCTTACCGAAGGGGTACTCGGACGCCATAAGGAGCGGGCGTCCTTTGCCGGAGCCGATGTCGATGAAGGTGAATTGGCGGTAGTCGATAGAGAGCGCTCCTAGCATTTCTTGGAACAAAGGGGCCTCGATCGGCTGATACGACGAATTGAGGAGCCCAATCCATCGTGCTCGCCATGAGACGTTGGCGCTGGTCGTATCGACACGGTGCTCCCAGTCATAGTCCATATCGCCGAAGCGCTCTCGCGCGCGATCGGGCATCGACTCTCGCAGGAATTCCCAGGCTATCAGCGCCAGCGTACGGGCCGCGGGTATAAACCCGGCGCGAACGCGGTTTTGTCCCCACCAGCTTCGCAGCGCCGAGAAGGCGGTTGGTCCGGGTGCGCTCACAGAGATTCGATATTACGCGAAGCTAGCCCCTAGGCCGCGCGCTGCCTGGGGCGGGTTTCGGTAGGTACCCGGAAGGCAAGGCTCTTTCGATAAAAGGAAAGTTGTCGGGGTCCCCGACAAAGACGTGACCTTCGCGGTCAAGCTGAAATTGGTTGCCCAGGGGATCGATTGGAATCCCCGGCAATATGCGAGCGCGGGCGAGCTCGGCGAAGCTTGAGGGATAACGTCCAGTCTGCTGATGGAAAGCGGCCACGATTTTCTCGAGTTCTTGCGCTTCGAAGTCGGCCTTCAGGGCGCGGAGATGGCCTTCTGCGTTTTCGCGAATATATTTATCTTTGGTGGTTTCATACACCGCGCTCCACAACATCTGCGCGGTTCTGAGTTCGCCGCCATGCTGTGCGCACTGAGCCGCCATGATCTTCAGAAATGGATGCGCATTGGGCACGCGTGAACCCCGATCAAAGGCATCCGCTGCGGCCCTGAAGTCTTTGAGATCGTAGTAGATGAATCCGAGATTGTAATAGAGATGCCAGTCATCAGGATTGTTGCGAATCCCGGATTCCACCAGTTCGATGGCGCGTTGGGGAAGACCGGCTCCGTACGGCGGGCGACTGGCGAGAAACGTTCCGCCAAATTGGTATGCCGGGATCAGGTGGGGATCGAGTTGAGTCGTTAGGTTGAGCAACGGCCACAGCAGAGAGAAATCGCTGCTTCGGGTATGACGTTGTTCGCCGTAGTACTGCACCACGCGTGTCCAGTAGACGTCCGCCAGCAAACCGTGATAACCGAGGCTAAGCGCTTTCAGGAGCTTGGGCGACGAAATATAAAGGACCTGGTTGAGGGTCGCGCGGGTGCGAAGCCGATCTACGGTGTGTAGCAGCAAGCCCGATCCCATGGCAGAAACCACAAACAGGAGGGTTGCGAAAGCGGTCGTCCGGCGCCGCCTCATTTCAGGTTCCTGCGCTCGAAGATGAGGATTGCCAAACTGAGAACTGCCAGGCTGTAAACCAACGCGTACGCGCTATTCCAGAAAATGAGCTGTCCGCTAAGGGGCTCACCGTGTGCTACTTGCGAAATCACGTTGAGGGCAGAGAAGTTGGGAATCGCATAGATGGCCCCTGTCGCAAGCCACCGCGTGAAACCGTGCGTCAATTGCGCGAAGCCACGGAGATCCTCGGCAAAGGTTCCGCTGACGAACAGGCAAAATGTGAACACTGCCGAGAGCAGAGGCGATGAAAACGAGGAGAACAACAACGCCAGCGCAGTGACGATCACAAACTGCAGCACGATGAAGTAGATTGCAACCAGCACCCAAGCATCCGCGCCGTTTAGATTTCGCGAGACATAGAGCAAGGCTGCAAACACACCCAGGGCCATGCACAGAGTATTCACGACCAAGGTTCCGGAAAGCCCGAAGAATTTGCCGGCGATAAATTCCCAGCGCGCAACCGGACGGGAAAGCACGGTGTAAAGGGTACGCTTCTCAATTTCTTTCGAAACCAACCCGATGCCGATGAAGATCGCGATGACGACTCCAAAAAGGGATACTGCGGTGAGACCTAAGTTAATTACCACCAGCCTCTCGATCTCGATTGAAATCTGTCCGACGAAAATTGCTGCGCCGGTTAAGAGCAGCGCAAATGCAATCAGGTTGTAAAGCACGCGATCGCGAACGGCTTCGCGAAAGGTGTTGGCGGCGATGTGGAAGATTCGTGATGCCATGGTGCTTTACCCACCATTCCCGTTGGCGGCGACCTTCGCTTCCTCGGGGACGGGCGTGAGTTGCGCGAGGAAGTAGTCCTCAAGCGAGGTGCGCACCGGTGTAACGGAAATTAATCGCAGCCGCTCGCGCTTGATCACGTCCAGAGCCGCGTCCATACGATCTGAAGGAACAACGGCGCGGACCGTATCCCCAGCGACGTGGCAATCAGCGCCCAATTGCGTCAACCCAGGTGAAATCGTCGTGCCCGACCAGACGAATTCGCTTTGGCCGCGAATACCGGCGGTGAGTTCCTCTACCGCGCCCACGCCGCGGAGAGTTCCCTGGTTCAGAATTGCCACACGATCGCACAGTGCTTCCGCGTCCGACAAGATATGAGTGGAAAAGAAAACCGTTTTGCCGTCGTGCTTCAGCTGCTCAATCAGGTTTCGCACCTCGCGGCGACCCATAGGATCCAGACCCGACATGGGCTCATCCAGGAAGACAACTTTTGGGTCATGCAAGATGGCCTGCGCGATTCCCGCCCGCTGCAGCATCCCCTTGGAGAATTTTCGCAGCTGCACGTCTCGGCTGTCGTTCAATCCGACCTGGTTCAACACGGTATCGACACGCGCCGTAAGATGCTTCGGCTCGACTCCGGAAAGATGGCCGTAATATCGAAGTAGTTCGCGCGCAGTGAGGTAGTCGTAGAAGTATGGCTGTTCGGGAAGGAATCCAATCTGCGCCTTCATGCGCGGATCATCCATCTCCATGTCCAGAATGCGGGCGCTTCCGCCGGTAGGAAACACCAGACCCATCAGCATCTTCAGAGTGGTGGTCTTGCCGGCGCCGTTTGGGCCAAGAAAGCCGAAGATCTCGCCTTGCTCTACAGCCAGATGGAGAGCGTTGAGAGCGCGCTTCGGTCGCTTGCGCCAGAAGCCCACTTGGTAGACCTTTTCCAACCCAACAATTTCGATTGCGCGCACAAGAAAATTATATCCAAGCGAACGCGAGATCAATTGTCTGAGGGAGTTACTAACGTTTATTCGCGCTTGAGCTCCGCGGAAGTCCTGGACCCGCGGGAAGCAAATCCCGTGTTGCAACTAGGTTTCGTTTATATCGGGCTATAGGTCATGCATGCGGTGGTGGAGGTGGTGGGAGTGCTGCTTGGCCCAGGCGCATAACGCATGGCGTTGTCGTTCGTCGTACAAAACAGGTTGGAGCCCGTGCTCCCTGGATTGATCGGTGCAGCCCCGACCACGAAGATGTCATTTGTGGTTCCGCCGCTGCTCACACCTCCAACCGCGCTGAAAACATAGCCGCTTTTTCCCTGCGTGCCCGGTCCAGCGGTCGACAATGGATCGGGAACGAGGCACGCCGTGGCGCTAGACGCGACACAAGGTTGAGCCCCGCCCAAGTCCGCAAGTTGTACGGCGTACCCAATCGTTGGGTACGCGCTGTTGTAAAGAACCTCAGCGGTCTTGATTTGTCGAACCGATGCAACCGCAGAGGCCTCATTGGCAGCGATGCGAGCTTTCACAAGGCTGGGTACCGCAACCGCCGCGATTACCAGAATGATAGCGACTACGATTAGCAGTTCGATCAGTGAAAAGCCAGTTTGGCGCATTTTCTTTCCTCACCGTAAATCACTGCACTTATGTGGCCGGCGTGCACATGCGGCCAGTTACTTTCGGCCAAGGGTGGCGTTACACAGCCGAACTCGGAACCGACACTGCCGCGATGGGTACAAATAAAAAGAGCATCGGACTTTCGTCCGATGCTCCTGGCTTTGTACCCTCCCCCAGGTACTTTGCCAAACTGCAAGAACTAGTTGCCGATCGGTGTCGCTGCCTGGCAAGCGGCAACCGAGGTGAAGCTGTGCGTGGACGGGGTCTGGAAACGGACCACGTTGTCCTGCACGGCGCAGAATTCCTTCACGCCAGTGTTATTGACGCTGGAAGGATACGCGTCTACGTAGTACTGATCGTTCGCAGTACCGCTGGACGCGCTGCCAACCGCATCAAAGAAGTACCCGCTCTTCGGGGTTCCGCCCGACGCGGCTTGCGCCAAAACATAGTCGATGATGCAAGCGTTCGCGGAGGTAGGACCGCCGGTGCAGGCAACCGTCGCCGGACCCAGGCCACTCAGCGCGGCCGCATATCCGACCGATGGATACGAAGTCTGATACGTCAATTCAGCAGTTGAAATCGTGCGAACCGAAGCGGCGGCGGACGACTCGTTTGCCGCGATGCGGGCGCGCAACAGGTTCGGAATAGCGATCGCGGCGATGATCAGGATGATCGCGACCACGATCAGCAACTCAATCAATGAAAAACCCTTTTGTTTACGCATTCTGTTATTTTGTCCTCTTCTCGGTTTTGAACCGTTAAGCTCTGTTGTCGATCTCGGTCTCAGCGACCCCGACTTGCCCATGATCTTCGCACTTCCCTTGCCGTTGTTCATAATTACGAAAGTGTGTGCTTTTACCGCGATCTTGATACGTATTTTCAGCAACTTGCAGCCGGGGAGGGTGTTCGAATCTTGTCTTGTCAGCCGCCACTTTGTCGCATTTTGTCATGATCGAATGACAGTTTGTGTCAGTTTTGTACATCCGTGAGACTCGCGGGAAGCAATATGGGAACGCGTGTATGGAACACTCTTGCAACCTGAGTATCTCGGACTAAGACTGCCGCTAGGAGCCATTCGTCGCGGTCTTTGCCTTCTCCTCAGTCGAGCGCTCTTCGTGGTACTCCATCTCCGTATTTAGTTCCCAAAGGTTCGATTTGTCCGCTCGGCCCGCGAGGATGTTGTCCACCGCGGTCATGGCCGTGAGCATCGAGTGGTCCTGGTTGTTGTAGCGATGCATCCCATTACGCCCTACCAGGTAGAGGTTTTCGAAGCTGTCGATGAAGTCTCGGATTTCGCCGAATCGCGAGTATGTACCGAAGTACGCTGGGTACGCCTTTGGCATTTTCAAGACTACGGCGTCGAGCACCGCCTGCTCTTCGATGATTTCAATCTTCGCCAGTTCCTCGATCGCCAGCGCTTTCATCGATTCTTCGCTTCGGGTCCACAACGTGTCCCCCTCGTTACAGAAGTACTCAACCCCCACCCAGGCCTTCTCGGGGTCGCTCACCATCCACGGACTCCAGTTGTTGAATATCTGCAACCGTCCGGCACAGACGTCCGGCTCTTGAATGTAGATCCAGTTGTCCCGCACCAGCTTCTTGCCATTGGCTGTCTCTTCCTTGATTTTCAAATCGCTTAGCAAAACGCCGACCGTGATGAAGTCTCGATACATCAGTCCTTCACTCACCTCGCGAACATTCTCGGGCACTGCGGTTTGTAGCGAGCGAATCAGCTGCTGCACGGGCATGGTCGAAAAAACATAATCTGCGTCGTATCTCTCTAGCTTGCCAGCCTTATCTTTCGCGGAGACCGCGACCGCCCTTTTGCCCGATGCATGAATTTGCTCGACCGACTGCTCCATCAGAATGGTGCCACCCATTTCCCGCACTTTACGGGCTACCTCTTCCCACATTTGACCTGGTCCGTACTTCGGATAGAGAAATTTCTCGATCAACGAAGTCTCGGTCTGCTTCTGGGCGACATCGGCGGACTTCTTGCGAAACTGCTTGGTGAGGAAATGCTTGATTGTCTTCCACACTGAAAGTTCTTTGATTCGCTGTGCACCCCATTCGGCATCGATCTCGGAGCACGGCACGCCCCAGACCTTCTCGGTGTAGGATTTGAAGAACGTACGATAGAGCTTTTCGCCGAAGCGGTTGATAAAAAACTGTTCGAGGTTCTTCTGTTCTTTCAACGGGAACAGGGCGCGTCTGATGTAGCTGAGGCCGATCGCGGCCGTTCGGAAAAAGCCGAGCTTTCTCAGCGTGTCTCCAGTAAGCGAAATCGGATAATCAAAAAACTTTCGAAGAAAATAAATCCGCGACTTGCGTTCCCGTACGAGCATGACTCGCTCGTCGCCCGCTGGAATGGTCTGCCCGCCCAGCGCCACATCGCGTGATTTCCCTTGATAGCTGATACGCAAGTTGGTCTTAGGGCTCTCTTCGAACTTCAAGTGCTTGGCCCACCAGTCCATTACGCGGTCACTCTTTGAGAAGAAGCGATGGCCTCCGATGTCGATGCGATTTCCCTTGTAATTGAAGGTTCGGGAAATACCCCCAAGGTGATCGCTCATTTCAATGACGATCGGCTTTATGTCGGTGCGCGTGAGCAATTCGTAGGCCGCAGTCAGGCCTGCTGGACCCGCACCAATGATGATGGCGGTCTTAGACTGGTTCATACACGTTTCAACGAAGAGTCGGGTTCTTCAGGGAATTTGCTGCCAATTGTGACCTAGGGCTGCTCCATTTCGTCTTGTCTGATTTGGCAGAAACGACCTGATCTCTTGCGGGCCCGAATGAAGGACTGCTTAACGCCAGTCTCCACGGAAGCATTGCCTGTTCATAAGGTATCAGCTCTGCTTGGGAACGATCTACAAACCATACCTGCCGATCCGGATAGTAGCCCAACAGCTCCCGGTTCTTGAGATACCCCATGTCACGTGCCCAGATCACTTTCGCGCTCGCGAGGTCAGCTTTGTTGTAGATCCAATCCACGCTGGGCACGTCATGATAAGGATGGTGAACAATCACGAGGTGTTTCCCCGGTCGTTGTTCGAGTTCTGTCTCAAGCCGCGCTCGTTCGATCTGTAGTGGGGGCTTGATCATCGAATAGTTCACCACCAAAGGCTCGCCCGGCTCGCGAATGTTTTCGTTTACAAATACCGGATTTAGCACAAAGGGGTCGCGGATGCACTCTAGGACAGGGGAAAGCATGAGGATTGCCATCAATCCCACCACGGCGCGCGACAGGCATATACCGAAACGGCCATGGGAGCGACGGAAATGCCGCAAGCTGTACAAAGCGATCAGAATGAACGCGCCCGCTGCGGGCGCGGCATAGTGCGGGTGCGGAGGCCAGATTTGCGCGAACAAATCTAACCCCAAGAGCAGCAGCGACACCAGGACGACACGCAGCTCACTTTGCCAAATCGAGTACAGGGCTGGCGCAATCAATAACATCAGAGGCCACAAGAAGAACGCATAGAAGGCGGCGGCTTTGTATTTCTCGAGGTATGCCGGGCTTTGGAATCGCAGCCTTACGACGTCGGTGTATTCATGCATCACGTAATAGGCCCGCATGACTTCGTGGTGATACTCCGGAACCGGGTTGGGTTTCTGAAATAGAAAAGGATTACTAATGTGGTAGGCCTTCATATTCACGGCATACGGCATCACTAGGGCATGGCCGGTGCCACGCCAGTTGTAATAGAGCATGAAACCGAAGCCAACCAGTAGGAGGGCGATGGTTGGCGCCAATTTCCGCAGCTTCTGACTCCAGGTACCGGTGCTTTTCCAGAGATAGAAGAGCGCAACCAAGACCGGTGCGACACTGATTGCGAGTCCCTCTAGGGGGCGGCTGAATGCCAAAACCAGCAGGCCGCTTCCAAACAGGAGCGCCGTCCGCATCCTAAATTCATCCCGCAATCGCGGCAGCGCCCCCAGCAGGATTGCACCACCTATGGCCGCGACACTGCCACCCCAATAGGAGTTGATCCAATAAGAGAACGTGCCGAAGCGAATGACAGCGAATGCGCCTCCCAGCCATGCCCAATGCGGCGGCAACCAGCCGAGCAACATCCAGTAAATGACTCCACACATGATGGCAACGCTGAGCACGACTCCGATCCACGGGATGCCCGTCGTTTTTTGCGCCATCGCGAGCGAAAACCCTTGGGCAGGAGGGTACATGGATTGATAGGTGGGCTTCACATTGATGTGGAAAGATTCGAAATGCTCCCCCATGGGGCTTGCAGGATTTGTCAATCTGCCATGGCTAAATGTGTCCGAAGCCAGCAGATAACTGAACTCGTCGATCACCGTCGGGGTCGGAACAGGAACCCAGGGAAGTAGAGCGCTCCGAATCAAAACCACGGACAAGGGAAACACGGCGAGCCAAAGCCGTTCGCGCTGGGCTATTTTCCGGAGCTTGCCTTCGAAACCCTCAACCCATGCCGGACGGGACCACAGCAGGGCCCCGGCGAATCCCACCACCAGGAGCCAAAATCCAAGTTCAAGTAGTAAGAGCCAGATCGTGGGCGCTGAATCTGGCCCAAAATTCAATCGCGGAAACAATCCCAGGATTTCATCATGTCGCAAAAGCATCGGGAGAAACCTGCTGGATCCGTTGAAATAGCGGGCAGATCGCGATTGTTAGTGTAAGCGGTATGTGCCGAAGGGAGAGCCCTTTCTAAAGGGTAACCAGTTACTGAGGTTACCAGGCATCTGTCTGGGAACCCATGGGAACTTCTACATTCTTCGCAGCACCAGAGCTGAGTTTTTAGATCCGAAGGCGATACAGTTGCACACCGCGTGCTCAATCGCCTTCTTTCTTCCTGTGTCGGGAACGTAGTCCAAGTCGCATTCCGGGTCAGGATGGTGGAGATTCAGGGTGGGCGGGATTTGACCCGTTTGCATGGCAACCAGGGTAGCGGCAACCCCAGCCGCCCCGCAGGCTCCCTGAGGGTGTCCAATTTGAGACTTCAAAGCGGACATGGGTACCTGCCGGGCGCGCTCTGCTCCGAGCGCTAGCTTGAGGGCTCGGGTCTCAATGCGGTCATTGAGCTGGGTGGATGTTCCGTGCAAATTCACGTAATCGACGTTCTCCGAGCTTACCCCTGCCTGCTTCAGAGCCACTTGAATGGCCCGCGCCGGTTCCTCGCCGCACTCCATCAAGCGCACGCGGTGGTAGGCTTCGCATGTTGATCCATATCCGGCGACCTCGGCAAGAATTCTGGCGCCGCGCGCTTTCGCATGTTCGTATTCTTCCAGCACAAACATCCAAGAACCTTCCCCAAGAACGAATCCGTCGCGGTCCACGGAAAAAGGCCGCGAGCCCTTCTCCGGGGCGGCATTCCATTTTTCCGTGAGAATTTTCATCAGAATGAAGCCGCGCACCGTTCCCAGGGAGATGGGCGCGTCCGCGCCACCGCTGAGAACCCAGTCCAGCCTCCCGGACTCAATTTGTCGCATAGAATAGGCCATCGCGTCGGTCGACGACGTACAGCCGGTGGTGACGACATGGCTTGGCCCTCGCAGCCCAAACCGAACGTTGATATCGCTCGAAATGGATCCCATCACGCCGGTAGGAACGCAGAACAGGCTCATCTTGCTGAGCTGACCGCGGAAGTAAAGTCGGTACTGCTCTTCGGTAAACTCCTGCGAGCCTCCGCCGGTTCCGATGATCACGCCAAAACGTCGGCGCTCGTTGACGGGCAGGGAAGCAGAATCCACTCCCGCGCTGGTAAGTGCTTCTGACGCAGCGCAAAGGGCAATGGGTAAAACCCTGGAAACATGCTTGCGCTCCTTCTTTTCCACCCATGCCAGCTCATCGAAATCCGAGACTTCGCCCGCAATCTGAACTTCAATCGCAGACGAATCGAATCGAGAGATTCTGCGCACGCCGCTCCGCCCAGCCAAGGCTGCGTCGGTGAACGCCGCCGTCCCAATCCCATTGGGACTGACTACTCCCATGCCGGTGATGACGCAACGCCGTTTCATGTGCCCTCACTTGGAACCGTGTCACTCCGAAACGCTGGCCTTGCCACGCAGGCGGGCGGAACGGGTAGCACCCACGATAACAGCCAGACCGCCCGGTTGGCGGCAGATCGGTCAAATTCTAGTCAAAGATCGCGAAATTTGGTCCATCTCCGCCCCGTAGAGGGAATGCCTCGGATCCCGCGAGGGATGGAGAACGATCAATCAATCGAATCGGCGACTCTTGGCGCGATGTCCTATGAGAGGCCCAGCTCTTTCGCCAGCATTTGCCATTTGCTATCGATGAGCGCTTTGGTTTTTGCCTCCATGGTGATCTCATCCGGCCAAGGGCGCCCGAAGCCTTCGCTCGACCACTTGCGAGTGGCATCAATGCCCATCTTTGAGCCGTAGTTGGGCAGGCGTGATGCGTGATCGAGAGAGTCAACGGGCCCGAACGTGAACTGAATGTCACGTTCGGGATCGATATTGTTGGTAACCCGCAGAGTCACGGCGCCGAGGTCCTGCACGTCCACGTCTTCGTCCACAACTACGATGCACTTGGTGAACATCGCCTGGCCGAGCGACCAGATGGCGTTCATGACTTTGCGCGCCTGTCCAGGATAGGACTTGCGAATGGAAACGATCATCAGGTTGTGGAAGACGCCTTCTATGGGAAGGTTAATGTCGATAAGTTCAGGGATCGTGAGTCGCATGAGCGGCAAGAAAATGCGTTCCACGGCCTTGCCCATGTAGGCGTCCTCCTGGGGAGGCTTGCCGACGATGGTTGTTGCGTAGATCGGATTGTTCCGATGCGTGATGCAGGTCAGATGAAAGACAGGATAAAGGTCTTCGAGGGAATAGAAGCCAGTGTGGTCTCCGAAAGGACCTTCGGTGCGAAGTTCGTCTATGTTGACATGACCTTCGAGCACGATCTCTGAGGTGGCGGGAACTTCGAGATCGACGGTTTCGCATTTTACAAGTTCGACTGGCTTTTGCCGCAGGAACCCGGCGATGAGATATTCCTCGATGTCAGGGGGCGCGGGGACAATGGCGGAAAACGTAAGAGCGGGATCGGTACCGATCGCAACCGCCACGTCCATCTTGCCTTTAGGGAGCTCGCGGTCAGGAATCAGTGATCCGCCGGAGGTCCGCGCCATGATGTCCACACTCGAGGGGCTGCCCAGTCGAGCCTGATTTTGGCCAGCCGGGAGATCCTCTCCTACACTCGCCCGTCGCAAGAGTTCACGATAGTGCTCTGCTGCGACCTTTTGCCTCTGCCAATGCATTCCGGTAGTGCGCTCGTCGTACACCTGCATGCGATACATGCCCACGTTTCGCTTGCCGGTTCTCGGATCGCGGGTGACGACGCAAGGCAAGGTGATGAACTTGCCGGCGTCCTTCGGCCAGCATTGCAGAACAGGGAAGTGGCTGAGGTTGAAATGATCTTTACGGATAACTTCTTTGCAGGGCCCGGTCGAAACAGTTTTTGGGAAAAACTTGCCCATCTCCGCGAGCATGGGCAACATTTTGACTTTGTCGAGAAAGCCCTGAGGGGACTTCACGTCCATGAACTGGCGGATGCGGTCGGCAACCTCGTCGAGCGACTCGACTTCGAGCGCCATCTTCATGCGCCGCGCTGAGCCGAACTGATTAATGAGGACCGGAACGCTGCTGCCCTTGGCATTTTCAAATAGCAATGCCGGGCCGCCATAGGCGCCTTTTTTGTCGCGGCTCTTCGATACACGGTCGGTGATCTCGGCGATTTCAAGCACCGGATCAACTTCGGTCTTGATGCGCTTGAGTTCGCCGGCACGCTCGAGCGCGGCCATCCAGTCGCGAAGGTCGTTGTAGGCCAATTTCGTCCCCAGAAGAGTGGTTGGAACCCGCGATTATAACGTGCGCAGACGCGAAAGCGCATCGCACGGGGGAGCTCTTGGCAACGGCGGAGAAACAGCCATCAACTTGAATCACAAACGAATGCAGAAAACTGCTGGAAACATGAGCCGGGATGGTTCATTTTTGGATGTTTGCATTTGGTGGGAGCACTGATAGGAAGGGGATCTTCAGAGGATCCGATGCATTTTCAATCTCGCAGCGGAGTTCGAACGCGGGGCAATTATGCTGGGGCCTTCGTTTTCAATGTTTCGGCGTCTACCAAGCGCTGAAGTTCGCGCTCAGCTGCCAACTTTGCGCGATCGAGGGTTCGGAATTGACTCCATCCAAGAATTTCGGTCGAGCCTTCCTTCTGAATGATGCAATGGTAGACCTCGGGGAAAAGACGCTGGTCGCGGCGGAAGTCGGCGTAAAAGGTCCCCTGCCGCAGGCGCTCGTAGCTGATCACGTGCGCTCCATTGCGGGATTTGTCTAAGTTGACCATGAGAAAACTCATTCTGCGGCCCGCTTGACCTGCTGCATAACCCCAGCATCCAGAACGTACTGGATTTGATGGCCGCAGGATTCACACTCTACTTTCCGCTCACACTCGGGCTCCTCGGCATCTCGCGGTACCGGCAGGGAAAACGAGCGCAGGCACTCCGGGCAAGTCAGCACAAAGTAGGATTTGCCGTTCAGAGGAATCCACACAGGCGCACGAGGGGTTTTGATGATGTTGGCGCGAAGCGGAGATTTCTCGATTAGGTCTCGAATCTTCCGCACCAATATCTCGGGAGAATGTTCGCCTCCTTTCTGGAGGTAGGCATCAGCGAGAACTCCGGTGGGCAGCTCCGTCCCGAGATACTCGCCGCTCATGGCTACGACAGGAATGTGAGGGAACCGTCTTCTTACGATCGACAGCAGTTCGAAACCTGACATGCGGGGCATGTTCAGGTCGCAGATAACGACGTCGGGAAGCGCCTCCTTCATCATGGCGAGCGCTTCAAACCCGTCGTCGGCACACCGAACCGTATATCCAAGCGAGCTGAAGAGTTGATCGGCTATTTCGCAAAAAACTGCGTCATCATCAACAATAAGCATTCTGTATTCAAACGTCTGTGCCATCTGGTAGGTCCTCAAACAGCAGATGTCGAGTAGCGCTGCCAGGAAACCACTTTGACGCACGACGGCCTAAGGTCGTTGCAAACTGTTGACTCGGTGGCATCCGTATTTTCAACAGGTTGAACGCTGTGTTCGATACGGTACATTCCCTAAGGAGAGGGAAAGCATCCTGTAGCAGTGGGTAGGACAATGAGAAAGGCCGCCCGCAGGCGGCCTTCGTCCTCAACGACCCTCGATTTAGAGAGTGGACTCGATCTCGAATCCCCAGGCCTCGAGCAACGGCTCCGGGATGTACTTGGAATTCTTGTTGCGACGCGCCCACTCGCGCAGGCGGGTTGAACGCAGGTACTGGTCCGGAGTGAGCTTGTACTCCTTCACGACCTGCTCGAATTCGGTGACGGTGGGAACGATCGGCCCAATGGGCTCAGGTTTCCCCCAGTTTGGATTTCCGCGTCGTTTTGCCATGAATGTTTGCCTCGGTGCCTGGGTTCTTATGAGTTTAGATTCCGGTGGCCACGCGAAGGATTCCGCTCCTTTCGCACTACGCACAGATAAACAGAGAAAAGCCGCTGGGATTTTAAGACTGCCTGCCGGAACAAGGATTGTACGTCAGATGCCTCCAAAGTCAATGATCAGTGGGGCACTTGATAGTAAGTTGCTGAGGATATTGGAGTTGAGTATAAGCAGGTTTGATTTTCGCTTCTCCGGCAAGACCCGGAAGATGGAGGTTACCGGAGTAACCTTGGCGAGGGCCTAAGCATTTGATCGCAAAGGTTCAACTGCTACATTCCTGTGAGGAAGGTAGAGGTTCGAGTGGAAGCTGGTCTTCAGGCGTTACTCCTCTGCGACGACGACAAGGTCGTGCGCGTGCTTCGGCGTGTTCTGAGCGAGATGGAAATTGCTGTCGAACACTGCTCGGACCCGGACGGCGCTACCCAGAAGCTCACACGGCAGCGGTTCGAGGCGGTCATCGTAGATTGCTCCATTCCGGAGATTGCAGGGAAGGTGTTGAGCGGCACACGTTCGGCTCCGGCAAACCGCCGAGCCATAACCGTGGCGATCCTAGACGCTGCTCCAACCGGCGACAGTCAGGCAGAACTGAAGCGGGCCTTCGGCTTGGGAGCGCATTTTGTTCTCTTCAAACCCATCTCAATCGAACGAACACGGTCCAGTTTCCGGGCGGTACGGGCTTTGATGAAACGCGAACGGCGGCGCCATGCGCGTATTCCTATCGACCTTCCGGTCGAATTCTATATAGAACACCAATCATCGTCAGTCCGCGCCAACACGCTCGATCTCGGCGAAAACGGCATGGCCGTGAACACCGGCGGCCGTAGGTTGCCAGCCTCGTTTCAAGTACGCTTCGCCCTCCCGGGGGGTGGAATTCGGGTCGAATGCAACGGGGAAGTCGCTTGGGAAGGTGGAAAGGTACTAGGCATCCGTTTCTGCGACGTTGCCATGGAAACGAAAGATCAGCTGAAGCAATGGGTCGCACGCCAATTGTTAGGCCCCGATACCGAAGAGATACCGGTTAGCTCCAAACTGACGGACCTGAGTCCGAGCGCCTGTTACCTCCAAACCGAGTCGCCGTTCCCCGTGCGTACGCGCTTGCAGTTGGCCATGAAAGTTGGAGAACTGGTGGTCGAGACGGAAGGCATCGTGAGATTGATGCATCCGGGAACCGGCATGGGAGTGGAGTTCACGAAGAACACCTCAGTGCAGAAGGCTCGCGTGGAAGACTTTATTCGCACGCTCGTTAGCACCACCGATGCCGTACCGGACATCGACGTGAAACCCGACACCATCGATAACTCCAGTGACGCATATTCATTCTGGCAGTTGCCGGATGAGCGAATCGACCCGTTGCTTTCATTGTTCCGCACGAAAACCGATCTGCCGCCCGAAGTATTCCAGTCGGAGCTTCGCAAGCAACGCGGAGTGCCGGTAGAGGCCGCTGCCGCCGGGGTGTAGTTCACCGGACCGAGAAAGCCCTCCAAAAGTCCACCGCAGAGCGAGGTTCCAAGCTAGGCGAGAGTGGTTGCCTAGTTTCATCCTTCCGGCTAGTCGCTGGCCTTAGTGCCGCCTGCTCGGTGTGTATCCTGCTGCCTTAGCTTGTGAAAGTAACGGTGCGCCTTCTTAACATCGCGCGCGATTTGGTTGCGGAGATCCTGGACGGAAGGAAACTTGATCTCATCCCGAAGACGGGATAGGAATGACAGCTCGATTGGAGTTTGCGCGGTTAGCTCGATGGGATGGAAATTCAAAAGGTGAGTCTCGATTGCATAGGAATCCGCCCCGAAAGTGGGACGGTTGCCAACGTTGGTGACGGAATCGAAGCATTCCTCAGCAACGCGAGTCCTCGTGATGTACACGCCGTCGCCGGGGACCAGTTCCTCATAGCGAGAAAGGTTGATGGTAGGAACGGTGTATTTCGAACCGTATCCCCGACCGCGGCCAGGAGTAGAAACTATGCTAAAGGGCCGGGTGAGAAGAACGCGGGCGCGGTGCATATCACCGGCACAGATCAACTCCCGAATGCGGGTACTGGACACGGAGGAGCCGCGGATCCGCATCTCGGGATACGCAACAACTTCAAATCCAAGTTCGCGGCCAAACTCGGCGAGCAGGGCAACGTTGCCAGCTGCTTTGTGTCCAAAATGGAAGTTGTAGCCCTCGTGGACTTCGAGAGCGTGAAGGCGGTCGCGAAGGATCTGCTCCGCGAATTCGCGGGGGCTCATCAGCGATAGGTCGCGGGTAAATGGAAGTAAGAGAACAGCATCAACTCCTGATTGCTGAAGCAGGCGCAACTTCTCCTCTGTAGGTGTGATCAGCCTCAGACCGGAGTCGGGGCGCAGAATGCGCATGGGGTGAGGCTCGAAGCTGACGGCCACCGACTTCGCCCCCCGTCGCCCGGCGCGGGTCACGATCTCTTGCAATACGCACTGATGGGCGCGGTGCACGCCGTCGAAGTTGCCCACACTCACCAGAGTTGGGGCGAAGGCGGGCGGGATTTCGGTTAGGTGTCGGAAGACGTGCATCAGATTTCGAACTCCAGTTTCATCCCGTCATAGCAGAGCCGGACGTTTTCCGGCAGGGAAGCATTGGTCGCCTGGTGCGGCAGATCGTGGCAAATGTGCGTGAAGAAGGCGCGGCGAGGTTTGAGCCGCTCGACAACCTTCAATGAATTCTCAACCGTCGAATGAGTGGGGTGGGGCTTATAGCGAAGCGCGTCAAGAAATAGGACGTCCAGCTCTTGCAATTGGGTGAGGGACTTTTCGGGAATCTCGCTGTGATCGGTCAGATATGCGGCTGAACCAAAACGAAATCCGTAGATCTTAGCCTCTCCGTGAATCAGGATGATGGGCATAAAGGTTGCGCCAAATAGCTGTAACGGTCCCTCGAGCGGCTTCATCTCCACCAAGGGAAGCCCTCCGAACTTGTAGTCGGCAGCGAAAATGTAGCGGAACATGTTGCGTATAAAATCTGCCGCCTCGGGATGCGCATAGAGGGGGAGGCGATTTGGCCTGTGCCGGAAGCTGAGAGGACGCAAGTCATCGATACCGAGGAGGTGGTCGGCGTGGGTGTGGGTGTAGAGCACGGCATCCAGGTGACAAATGTTTTCCCTAATTGCCTGCTCCCGGAAGTCCGGTGTCGTATCGATAAGAATGGCGTGTCCGTCGTATTCAATCAGCACGGATGGACGGGTGCGACGGTCGTGCGGATCGCTCGAATGGCACACCGAGCAACTGCAGCCGATGGTAGGCACGCCCATCGACGTCCCGCTTCCAAGCACGGTGAGTGTAGCCTTCATTTCGACGGAGGAACCGGTTGCGGGCCTCGCGCGATTGCATTGGTTACTTCGACGTACGCCATGCGGAGCTCGTATAAGGCGTTCTGCAGGAAATTCTGTTCCTTAGGCGTCAGATTGCCTTTCGTTTTATCCGCGAGCAAGCTGATGGTATCGATGGTTTGGCGCGCACCGATCAAATCCAATTGCGGCTGCCCACCCTGCTCGTGCATGAGGCCGAGTTGGAGCATGCCAGTCATGTACAGCGAGGCCAGGAATCGTTCAAACGTGACTTCCAGGTCCTTGGCTGAATGACCGCTCAGTTCTACTTGGCGGTCCATGTCCTGGGAGGATTTCTGATAGGCTTCGGCCTGTTGCTTCTGCTCGTCTGCGGACGGTGCCTGTGGGGCAGGTTGCTCTGCTTGCGCGGGTGTGGCCGTCGCTGCAGGAGTTGATGGTTCCTCTTCGGGTGTTTCGGTGCGCAGTTCGCCTTCGGAGGTGAACAATCTGCGATCCGTTACTGTGAAGTTTTCCGTTTTCTTTTCTGCCATGTTCATAATTCGGGAGCCATTCACGGCTCAAACTAAAGTTGTTGCAGCAATTGCGAGAACGGCAACAACACTGGGCTTGCCTTCGCCCCGGCTACCTCGAAGGTTACGCCGTCCGCTAAATGTTCTCTGCGTACGAAGCCGAGTGCGATCACGCGAACGCCGTCGCCTGCCGGGACCGTAGCCGCGCTCGTAATCAAGCCGATGTCTTTGCCCGCCAGCTGAATGGGAGCTCCGGGAACCGGAATTGGTCCGTTTACTTCCAGTCCTGTAAGCACCCGGTGCACCGCGCCTCGGGCTCGGATGCGCTCTACGATCTCCTGGCCGATGTAGCATCCTTTGTTGAAGTTCAGTGCGCGATCCTGTGCGGTCTCCTGCGGCAGCGTACGTTCCCCTATGTCGACGCCGACTCTTGGAATCCCACAGAGAACGCGGAAGGTCTCGAGCGCGGTGTTATGGATCTCCCGGGCGCCTGCCTGCAGCAGCGCATGCCAAACCCGGTCTGTCTGGTCCTTCGCTACCCACAATTCAAAATTCGGGACGCAAGGGTTGTCGCCGCGAACCACCGTAAGAAGAGCCATGCCGTTCCAGGTCGTATCCAATAACTCTAGAGCCACGGACGGCGGCGTGAGTCCGAGCGACGCGAGCGCCCGGTTGGCGCCGGGGCCAGCCGCTCCGAGAACATCAACGCGATCGCCCAACTCCTCGACCTCTACCTTGTCCATGATGATGTAGCGCCGAAGTTGCGGAAGAAGGTTAGATTGGGCGCGATCCAGCTCCACCACTATCGTTTCGCCGCGATGAAAGGCGTAGAGATCGCCCTGAATCTTACCTTGGGGGTTCAGAACAAACGCGTACACCCCATGGCCACTGCGGAGGTCTCGTATGTTATTGCTGACCATGCCATTTAGCCAGCGGGTGCGGTCCTTGCCGGAGAGCGAAACCAAGGTGCGGTCAAGCCTATAGGCGACACATCCGGACCGGAGCGAGTGAAGCTCGGAACGAAGCTCTTCACGCTCGCCGATTAGAGTTTCTTGTTGGGTAAGCACGCTCATCCGACAGTTTGATTATAGCCAAGGCGTTCAGGTCGCATCGAGCAGCGGGCCGGCTGGGGGAGAGTGGCTAGCAACTCCCCTACCGCTAGCCTCGAGCCACTGTGGTACCTTTCCACCCGTGAGCAGCAAGAAAAAAATTGCAGCGATTCCCGGTGATGGCATCGGCAAGGAGGTGATTCCTGCCGCGATCACGGTCGTTGAGGCCACGCAGGCACCAGTGGAATTCGAATACTTCGATTGGGGCGCGGACCGTTATCTTTTAGACGGAACTACGGTTCCAACGGATGGTTTCGCAAGGCTCGCGGGGGACTTCGATGCGGTCCTGGTGGGGGCGTTTGGTGATCCTCGGGTTGTGACAAACATTCATGCAAAGGAAATCTTGCTGGGGATGCGCTTCCAGATGGATTTGTATGCCAATGTGCGTCCCGTCAGGCTGCTGGATTCAGCACTGTGTCCGTTGAAGGACAGAGAATCCAAGGACATCGACTTCGTGGTCATCCGCGAAAACACGGAGGGAATTTATGTCGATCGCGGAGGGATCACGAACCCGGGTGCCGCCGACGAGGTGGCCACGCAGGAGGATGTCAATACCCGCAAAGGCGTCGAGCGCATCATCCGTTTTGCCTTTGAATACTGCAAATTGGAAAAGCGGATCGGAGGCAGCGCTCGAGGCCGAGTGCTACTCTGCGATAAGTCCAATGCCATGACCTATGCAGGTAGTCTCTGGCAGCGGGTATTCGCGCTAGTCGCGAGAGAATATCCCGAGCTCAAAGCTGAACATATGTACGTGGACGCGCTCTGTGCGCAGATGGTTCGGGATCCCCGCCAGTTCGATGTGATCGTCACCAACAACATGTTTGGCGACATCATCAGCGACCTGGGGGCGGGACTACAGGGTGGCCTGGGCATGGCGGCGAGCGGCAATATCCATCCGGGAAGGACTTCGATGTTCGAGCCGGTGCATGGCTCGGCCCCGCCGATCGCAGGAAAGAATGTCGCAAATCCCGTTGGCGCGGTACTTACCGCCGCCATGATGCTAAGGCACATCGGGCTTCCTGCTGATGCTGCAAGGATAGAAGCCGCGGTGCTGGAGGCGGTTCGGGCTAAGCAGACAACCCAGGATGCGGGCGGCAGATTGGGAACGCGGGAGGCGGCGGCCTGGATTGCAGGCAGGGTTGGAGGTCCCGGTTAGCCGCAACTCCGGTGGGACACGACTTCCATGGAATCTGGCGCCCCTGGCGGGGGATGCCCACTCGCGGGACAACGCGCCAGCAGCAGCTCTCATCGAAACAGGCAGCATGTATAAAGCTGCTAGTGTGCTTACGTTGATGCTGGCTGGGGTGCTGGCGGGTTGCGGTGGGATGACCCAGAATCAGCCTCCGGCGCCTCCCCCGAACAACAATCCCCCTCCGCCACCGGGGAGTTTGAATGATGTGAACCACATCGTCCTCATGCTGCAGGAGAACCGGGGTTTTGATGAGTACTTCGGGCAGCTGAACAACTACCGCACGGCTCAGGGCCTGAGTCCAGACGTGAACGTCACGCCTGCGAACGCCCAGCAGATTGGCCGCGACAACGTGACCATTTTGACTCCTTTTCACATGAACTCCATGTGCGTTGAGGACCTCAGTCCTTACTGGAACGAGAGTCATAATGCGCGCAACCACACCGACCCGACGTCGGCGTTGGCAGCGATGGATGGGTTTGCTCACGCCGCGGGTGGGAATTCGCTGAACAGCGGTGGGGTCGACATCAACGGCCATCGCGTGATGGGCTACTACGATGACACCGACCTGCCTTACTACTATTTCATGGCGACGCAGTTCGCGATTTCCGATGCCTGGTTTTCTCCGGCGCTGACGAACACACCGGCGAACCGGATGTATGTGATGGCCGGCACTTCTCACGGAGTGGTAAATAAGCCGCTCACCCAGATTAATATCCCGACCATTTTCGATGAGCTTCAGGCGGCAGGCATTACGTGGAAGAACTATGTGCCTGACTATCCCAATGGCAGTTCTCTAAAGACGTTTCCTACCTACGCAAAGTATTTGGGGACCAATATTGTGCCTATGTCCGACTACTTTACGGACTTGCAGAATGGAACGTTGCCGCAGGTAGCTTTCATTGACCGCGATTCGAAAAACGGCTTAGATGAGCATCCCGGTGGCGTGCAGATCCAAAAAGGGGCTGCCTACGTCAAGAAGATTGTCGACGCGCTGATGAACAGCAGCGCCTGGCAGGATTCGATTTTCTTTCTTTCGTTTGACGAAGGCGGCGGATTCTATGACCACGTTCCGCCAGCGGCAACGGTCTCACCAGACGGAATCCCGCCGGTGCTGGGGACGAACGACACCTGTACGCTCACGACCGGACCAGCATGTGATTTCGTGTACACGGGTTTCCGCTTGCCGAACATCGTCATCTCGCCCTTCTCGAAGGCGCATTACGTTGATCACACCACGATCGACACGACCGCGATCTTGAGGCTGATCGAAATTCGCTTCAATGTGAAGCCTCTCACGGCGAGAGATGCTGCCCAGCCTGACATCAGCCAATTGTTCTTCGATTTCACCAACAAGCCGAATCTGACGCCGCCCGCGCCTCCGTCGCAACCGACGAACGGTCCGTGCTACATCAACTCACTGCCCTAGCAAGGCGAGGTTCTTACCAGATTTTTACGCGCTCTCGAGGAGGCAAGTAGAGCTTCTGTCCCTCGCGCACCTGGAATGCCTCGTACCAGGCGCCCAGGTTGCGGACGGTGTCGGTGCGATATTCCGCTGGAGAGTGCTCATCCGTCATTACCCGGCGTCGCAGTTCACCATCCCGCATCTTCGAACGCCGGCTCTGGGCGTACGCGAGGAAGAATTGCTGTTGGCCCGAGAATCCGTGGGCCGGAGGAGGTGCACCCTTTAGCGTTGCGAGATAAGCATCGTAGGCTGCCGCCAACCCCCCGAGGTCGGCGATGTTCTCGGCCAAAGTTTGCTTGCCGTTGAGCGCGAGATCGGGAAAGGGACGATATTGGTCGTATTGCTTGGCCAGGCTGGCGGTAGCATCGTCGAAGTGACGGAAATCTTCCGCCATCCACCAATTGCGCAATTGGCCTTTGGCGTCGAATGCGCTGCCCTGGGAATCGAAGGTGTGACTCACTTCATGGCCGATAATCGAGCCGATGGCTCCGTAGTTGACGACCTCCGCTGCCTGCGCGTCGAAAAATGGCGGCTCAAGGATCGCAGCAGGAAAGTTCAGAGCATTCTGTAGCGGCAAATTGACGGCATTGACGGTTTGGGGCGTCATGCACCACTCGCGGCGATCGACTGGCTTGCCGAGGCGCTCGATCGCCCGAACATACTCAAACGATTCAGCGCGTAATTCGTTGCCAAACAGGTCGTCGGCCTTGATCTCCAGATGCGAGTAGTCTTTCCATGTTTCCGGATACCCGATCCCAACGTAGAGGGCGCTGAGTTTGGTATGTGCTTGTGCCTTGGTTGTGGCACTCATCCAAGGGAGCGCGTCGATACGCTTGTGAAATGCAGCCACAATGTTGGCCACCATTGTTTCCAGGCGGGCCTTTGATTCCGGCGGAAAATATCGCGCAGCGTAGAGCTTGCCCACCTCATCACCGAGAAAGAAATTCACCTCGTCAATCGCTCGCTGTTGCCTTGGGCTCTGCTCCTGGACGCCGGAGATCTCGCTCTGAAAGAAAGCAAAATGCTTCTCGGCGAAGGCCTTGGGCAGCGCGTCTGCGTGATCTTCGATGGCGTGATAGGTAAGCCAATCTTTCCAGGTCTCAAGCGGCGTGGAACCGGCCAGAGCAGCTTCGCCGATGATGGCACTCGGTTGCCACACCATGATCGTGGTCTGAGTTGAGAGGCCGGTGGCGCGGAAGAACTCGGCCCAATCAAGCCCCGGAGCCTTGGTGGGGAACTCGGAACGATTCCAGCGATTGTTCGCTTTGCGGACCTCCTGGTCTTCGGCAAGCGTCCAGTGCTTCTCGGCGATGGCATGTTCGAGGGCGATGATGCGGCCCGCGCGCGACTCAGGCTCGGAGATTCCCGCCAGTTTCAGCATGGAAATCACGTGGGTGCGGTATTTCTCACGAAGCTCGCGCATGCTGGGACTGTCCTGCAAGTAGTACTCGCGGTCAGGCATCTCGATGCCCCCTTGCATCAGGTATGCCGTGTAATGGTCGGGATCATTGAAGCCCGGAGCTGACCACAGAGCCAGAAAATTCGGGCTGTGATAGTTGGTGTAGTTGAGCGGGTCTTCGTCAGCTCGCAGGCGTTCCCCAAGCGCACGGGCCAATCCGTGCTGGTCGTGAATGTCGTTAATTGCGGAGAATATCGGCTGCAGGGGCTTCAGGCCTTTTGCTTCAATCACCACCTCATTCATGTAGGCCTGGTAAAAGCCTGCGATTCTCTTCTCCACTGGCGTGGATGCACCCGATTTCACCAGGTCTTCGATCAGGGCGGCCGTGCGATGGTCGCTGAGTTCTGTCAGTTGTGCAAAGACACTTACCGCTGAGCGGTCCCCTGGAATGACCGCCGTGGCCAGCCAATGCCCGTTCGCGTATCGGTAGAAATCGTCGCCAGGCTGGACCGAGCGGTCCATGTCGGCAACCACGATGCCAGAGAGGTCTTGGGAGCCAGTTGAGATTTGCGCGGGCGCTGCGATGGCCAAGGAAAGCAAAAGGAGGACCATACGTTTGCCGGACCAGCGTTGTTGGTTAACTGTCATACGTGGGCGAAACTCCGGGAGTACGAGATCGGAGACGGTCGCGGCAGTTGGACCTGCTACGTGAATGGAGGTTATCACGACGGGTGCTGCGGAGTACGCGCATAACCCCATCTTCCGTCTCAGGGAGCGTGATGCTTTTCCGCAGCGGGCGCCGTCATCACCAGCTCCATTAAGTCGGACGCCACGCGCTCGGTATCGTGACGGGCAACATTGTCTTCGAAAAGATAATCCCCCAGGACCGGGCAGACTCCCATTGCTTCAATGGTGTCCAGATCGGCAACGATCTGGGATGCACCTTCGAGGGCGTATTTCGCTTTGAGCTCGGATGACAACGACGCGCGGTTTACCAAGGCATAGTCAAAGAGTTGACAGTGCGCGTGATCATTCAGTGCGCGAATGTGATCGGCGGCGGTTCGCCCAAGACTTTCGTTCGCCTGCGTCATCAGGTTGCAGACGTAAACCTTGACCGCCGAAGACTCGCGAATTGCTTCCGGAATTCCGCGGACGAGCAAGTTCGGGATCAGGCTGGTGAACAGGGAGCCGGGACCGATGGTGATCAGATCAGCCTGGGCAATGGCTTCCAGAGTCTGCGGTAGAGGGTCGGGATTGGCAGGAAGTAGAAGTAGCTCCCGGATATGTCCCTTGCTGGCGGTGATCTGGGTTTCGCCGCGAACCCGAGTGCCATCCTGCATCAGCGCCTCGAGTTCAATGTTGGCGGTGGTTGCAGCGTAGATGTGTCCGCGAGTGGCAAGAATTTCAGAAGACAGGCGAACCGACTCACTAAAGTCTCCGGTCAGAGAAGTCAGAGCGGCCAGGAAGAGATTGCCGAAGCTGTGCCCCTCAAGCCCGGTACCCTTCTCAAACCGGTGCTGGAACAATTTTGAAAGCAGGGCTGAGTCTTCGGAAAGCGCGACAATGCAATTGCGCACGTCGCCCGGGGGAAGCATGTTGAATTCCTTGCGCAGCCGTCCGCTCGAGCCGCCGTCGTCGCTGACGGTTACCACGGCAGATAATTCTCGGATGGCCGCAGTGGCCGCTGGGCTTGCCGGGAGCTTGTCGGACGAATCTGGGGGGCTGAATATTCCCGGCTGTGCTGCGACATACTTTTTCAAGCCTTTGAGAAGCGTGGAAAGGCCTGTGCCTCCACCGATCGCCACCACGCGTACCTCTCGCGATGCCGTGGAGTGCTGCCGGCCAGTAGAGAGGTGCATTGAGGCCTAGCCGACGTCCCCGAATTCCGGTTCGGCCGGGAGGGGCATATCAGCCCCTGGATCGGGATATAGCAACTCGGTGAAGCGCGGGTCCTCGGAAAGATTCTGGAAGTCGGAATCATTGCGCGCCTGAAAACGCAACGCGGGATTCAATTCAATGGCGCGAGCCAGGTTACGCAGCGAATCCTCTGCATGCCCGGTCAGGCAATCAAGTGCAGCAAAGCCGTAGGCAACGTAATCTGCCTTGGGAACTTGCTTGGACAAGGCATCCAGATGTTCGCGGGCGCCGACGTAATCACCGAAGTTGATGAGTGAAACCGCGTAATCGTAGTGCTCTTCGGCGGTCTTGAATTGGTTCGAGGTCTTCTCCAGTTGCTGGTTGCAGGCGTTCAAATGCACGGCGGCGCGATCGGCGAGCTCGCGGTTAGAGCCGGCGGCGACCTTTTGCAGGAGGGTCTTTGCCTTGTCATACTTGTGTTCCTGCATCGCGCGCAGGCCGCCTTCGTAGGACTGAAGCAATTGCGTCAGTTGTGGATCATTGACAAGCGTGTGTTTGGCTGTTGGTTTCTGGGCCATGTGCAGAATTTTTCCTGAAGGAGACATTCGGATTGATTCATTCAATCATTGAGTCATAGGAGTCATTGAATGATTAGAACCCAGCCGGAGTGGGTTGCAATGACTCAATGGTCCGCTGATTCAATCATTCAATTCTGTTTTGCTGCTGATTCCAGGTCGATCTGCTTCCACTCACCCGCGATAATGCCTTTGCGGATCTGGGCGGCAGTCTTATGCTGCTTGCTCATCTGATAAGCGTAAAAAACTTCTTTCATACAGGTCGCGCACTGCGCTCCATGCGTGTTCTCGAAACAGCTGTGCAAGCTCTTGTGGCCCATGCGGTCGCAATAGCAGTAGCAGGGCATCTGGTAGAGGATCGGCTGGATCTTGGCTGCTACCTGATACGAGCGCGACTGGAACGGGTACTCGCTATTGTTGCCCCAGAGCTGCTCCTTGCCGAGAATGGGCGGGAGTTTTGCGCCAGCCGGCGGCTGCCCCTGGTGAAAAGCGGGAACGCGAGCCTCGTCTTCCGCGGAAACTGCCCAGGGAGCCGAAACCGCCAGAGTGACTGCAGTCACCAACCCCAGTGCTAGTCTGCGTTTCACCATGCCTTCCTCAAGGGCGTATTGTAACGCGAATCGCGGCACGACGCACAGCTGTCCAGGACCTGGCGAAGTGTCAAGTGACGGAAATGTGCGATGATTCTGGCGTTCCTCGGGAGAGATTATGCGAAACATGCTCTTGGTATTTTCTGTCCTGGCCGCTGTCGTCGTTCCTTTGCCCGGGCAGCAGGCAGCGTGGCAACCCGCACCGGGCACAGTGACCTTGAGTTTATGGCCCCATGGTGCGCCAGGCGAGCAAACTGGTGCCGGGCCGGAGACGAATTCTGCAACCGCGAAGGACAATATTGCCGGCCAGCCAATCATCCGGCTGGGCAATGTTACCGATCCGACGGTCACGGTCTATGCGGCGAAAGAAAATCCCAATGGGCAAGCCGTCGTTGTGTTCCCGGGTGGCGGGTATCAAATCCTGGCGATTGATCTCGAGGGCACTGAGATCTGCAAGTGGCTGAATTCGATCCACGACACCTGTGTCCTACTGAAGTATCGAGTGCCGAACAGTGGGCCGTATCCGAAATCTTCAGCGGCCTTGCAGGATGCGCAACGCGCCCTGGGACTGGTTCGCGCAAATGCCGCGGAATGGCACATCAATCCCGACCACATCGGCGTGCTGGGGTTTTCCGCAGGCGCGCATCTCGCCGCCGCGTTGAGCACCCATTTCGAACAAAGACTCTACGATCCCGTCGACGACTCGGACAAGCTTTCCTGCAGGCCGGATTTTGCGCTTATCATCTATCCCGGTTATCTGGCATTTGCTCAGCAAAATATGGCATTCAATCCCGATCTCCGCGTTACGAACCAAACGCCAGCATCTTTCTTAATTCAGGCCGAAGATGACTTTGCGCATGTGGAGAACTCGCTCTTGTACTACCGTGCCTTGAAGGACGCCGGGGTAATGGCGGAGATGCATCTGTATGCCAAGGGCGGGCATGGTTACGGCATTCGCCATACCGCGCTGCCAATCACCGATTGGGAAGACCTGGCCACGAAGTGGCTACAGGGGATGCAGTGAAGTGAGGAAAATTATCTCAATGAAGATCCGATCAGGAGGGCTGATGAAAGGCATTCTCGCTGTCTTGACTGTAGTACTTTGCATTCCTTGCTTCTCCCAGGAGCAGAACAAGGACAAGAAGGAACCACCCACTCTGAAGAGCATTCTGCTCGAACAATTGCGGTCAACGCACGACAAAGCGGAATGGTTCGTTCCGGCAAATACCGCGGTTGATGGGCTCACGGCAGAGCAGGCGGCATGGACGGACGGAAAAGGGAACCATTCCGTGGGACAGCTGGCCTATCACATCTGGTTCTGGGACAAAGAGGAGCTGGCTAAGTTCAAAGGTGAGCCGCCGGTGAAATACAGCGGTAAGAATGACGATACCTTTGCCAACTACGATCCCAAGAACTGGCAGCGTACCGTCAAGGATCTGGACCAGGTTCTCACGGATTGGGAAAAGGCCGTCGAGGCCGCGGATGAAGCCAAGCTGAAGGATTGGTACTCAACCATCGCCCACCTGGGCACGCACAATGCGTACCACATCGGCGAGATTGTCATGGTGCGCAAGGAGCAAGGGAGTTGGAATCCGGAGAAGGGAGTGAAGTGATACGGTCGCATTCGTCGCCTTTACTCGTCTCTTTAGCTGGGGCTGAGGCCGAGCCCGGTCCGGGTAGACCATTCTGTCCCGGGTTAGGCTTCGGTGCCCGTGGTTAGGAGAATGCCGAGTGCACAATACAAAAGGCGCCCATTGCCGGCGCCTTCTTCCATGAGGGAGCTGTATAGATCTCTAGGCCGCGACGCTTCTGGCGCTCGGACTTTCTACCGGGATCGCTGAAGACAGAATGCCGCGAGTATCCGAGGAGGGGCAACAATCGTCGGCACCGACGTCCAGCGTACGGGTCCACATTTCCTCATCGGCGACGCGATGATTGCAGATGATGCGGGTCGCTCCAAATTGCTGCTTGAGAGATTCCACATCGGAAAAGGACGCAGTTTCCAAATCCACGATCATGACGTAGGGACGCAGTTTCGCTGCAGCGCGGCGAAGCTCGTCGACTGACTTCGTGACATGTACCGCGTGGAATGAATTCGCCAGGGAACTAGCGAGGATCCGCGCGATGTTTGGGTCGCTCTGGAGTAGAACAACATTACTGAACGGCATACAACTTCCTCCTGAACGCTCAACCATGCAGCAGTTACAAAGCTCGTAAATGCAGGCTTAACGCTCGAATGGCTCGGCTTGCACTTTTCCGTTTTGCTTGAGCAGGATCTCTACCTTGCCTTCGGCTTCCTCGAGTTCCTTCCTGCAGGAAGCGGAAAGTTGCATTCCTTCTTCGAACAAGGTCAGCGACCGTTCTAATGGAACTTCGCCCTGTTCCAGCTCTCGAACGATATTTTCGAGGCGCTGAATGCAGTCTTCAAATTTTGGCAAAGAGTCCGGCTCCTGAGCGCAGTCTACACCTAACCTACTGAGAGTCTATAGGGGGAATCCTGTAGCAAAAACGTTCTTGCTAATTAAAAATTCAAAAAAAATACACAGCAAACGATTACCGTATCTCACGCTCGCGCCGCGTCGCTGCCGAGCGCTTCTAGCACATCGACGGCGGAAGAGTAACGTCCCTGAGGTGCGCTGATTTGTGCACCCTGTACCATGTCGCGAGCGGCCACAAGCATTTCACGGGCTATGGCTACGCCCTCGTGACGGGCTGCCTCGGGATTCGCAGCACGAGTCATGCGCTCCAAAATGGAATCGGGTACTGACACCCGCAGCTCGTTCTTCATGAATTCCGCGTTGCGTGCGCTTACCAGAGGCCAAATCCCGGCGATGACGGGAATTCGGCAGTGCTCGATTCGTTTGATGAAGTTCTCGAGGAGCGACAAGTCGAACACCGGTTGAGTGACGGCGTACTCGGCTCCCGCCTCGACTTTGTATTCGAAGCGGCGAATCTCTTCGTCCAGATTCGGCACGCCCGGATTGGCTCCCACGCCGATGACGAAGCTGGTGCCGGCGCCGATGGGATTGCCGCCGATATCAAGCCCGCGGTTCAGGTTATGGACGATGTTCACCAAGCCAATGGCGTCCACGTCGAAGACGGCAGTTGCGTCAGGATAACCGCCCATCTTCGGAGGGTCTCCGGTGATACAGATCAGATTGCGAATCCCGATCGCCGCCGCGCCGAGCAAATCCGACTGGATGCACAGCACGTTGCGATCGCGGCAGGTGTAGTGCAGGATCGCCTCGATCCCGGCCTGCTGCTGTAAAAGGACAGAGAGCGCCTGGTTGCTCATGCGGGCCGAGGCACGGGGACTATCGGGAATGTTAATTCCGTCGACCCCGACCGATTTCAGAAACTTCGCCCCGTCCAGTTCCTTATCGATGTTGGTTCCTTTGGGAGGAACGATCTCCACCATTGCAACGAATTCTTTGCGCGAGAGCTTGCCTCCCAATCGTGATCGCTGTTCCAAAGGAAAAGAAGGAATCGGGTGTGCGACCTCAGCTTTGACCTGAGTCTCAACCGTCTTGGCACGTGCCTGCGACACGCGAAGCCCTGACTTCATGATGCGGATGTGCTCGGGAGTTGTTCCGCAGCATCCGCCTACCAGCTTTACGCCGGCCGCGACGAACTTGCGGGTATAACTCGCCATGTACTCGGGCGAGCACAAGTAGATGTTGCGTCCCTCCACCGAACGGGGTATGCCTGCGTTCGGCTGGGCGGAGATCGGTGTCGTCGTGGCCGCGCGGAGCCGTTCGATCGCTTCGAGCATCGCAACCGGACCCACGCTGCAGTTGCAGCCGATGACGTCGGCGCCCCAATCCTGAATTCGGGGACCGAAAACCTCGGGAGTGGAGCCGTCGAGACAGGTGGCTTCTTCATCCACCGTCACCTGCGCGATCACAGGAATGGAGGGATCAAGATCGCGCGCCGCTTGATATGCCTGGTGAAGTTCTTCCACATATCCGAAGGTTTCAAGGATCAAAAGGTCGACACCGCCCTCCAGTAGGGCAGCGATTTGCCGGCGAAATGCGTCTCTAGCTTCCTGAAAAGAAGTTTTTCCCAGCGGCTCAATGCGAATGCCGAGCGGCCCCACCGAGCCGGCGACCCAAGCGTCAAAACTCTTTGCAGCGTCTTTAGCGAGACGCGCCCCAGCCACGTTAATCTCCTGAACCTTGTCAGCCAGGCTGTGGCGTTCCAAACGAAAGCTATTCGCACCGAAGGTGTTGGTTTCGATCACTTCGGCTCCGGCCTGCAAGTACTCGTGGTGCAGACTGCGAATTAGATCGGGCTGGGACACATTCAGTTCGTCATAACAGCGGTTGATGAAAATCCCCTTCGCATAGAGAAAAGTGCCGGTTGCCCCGTCGCAGAGAATGGGCGAGGCTTTTAAACGTTCGCTAAATTTCCCGGGCATGATATTGAGAATACAGTAGAAAGATGAGACGCGCGTTGGCGGGAGCGAGCCCAGACCAGGAAAAGTTCGGTCAGGTGCTCTGATATAATCCGCTCTTCGCATCTAACTCTCTGTCCATCAATGCTCTCAAAATTCCCAGGGTTACAAAGGACCTTAAGCACCCTAGCTGTGTTTACGGCGGCGGCTTGGTTATTGTCTTGCAGTAACTACAACTCCGGCTCGCGGCGCGGGACCACGAGCGGCTTAAGATTCCGCGCCTTTGTATCGAATCCCGTCCATCCCAATATCGGTGGGGGCGGGGTCCCGGCATTGGACATCATGGACGCGTCGAGGGACCTCCTGTCCCCCTACGTGGTGTCGCTCTCGACTTTGAGCGCGATTGTCGCCGATGCCGGAATGATGGCTCTAAGCCCGAATCACGATCGCACTCTCGTGATGAGTCCACGCGACTCGAAGCTTGCCGTCGTGGATAACGTTAAGGAAGCCGTCGTGGGTGCCTTTTCATTGCCAGGCCCCAGTGAGAGTTTTTTCATTTCCAGTGATAACAACACCGTATTCGTCGCAATGCCCAGCGCTCCGGTCAGTGGACAGGCTCCGGGAATCGTTGAAAAAGTCAGTAGTTCGGGCGGAACCGTCGATGCAACGATCTCAATTCCCGGTGCGCACTATCTCGTGCCGAGCCCGAGTGGCAACCAAATCCTGGTTTTTTCCGACAACATCGATACCATAGTGCTAATCACCCCAGGACTCATCGGGGTTGCGGGACAACCGACGACCATCTCGCAATGTGGAACGACCCAAGTCGTGGCATGCACCTTGCCTGCGAGCTTTAACCGTCCGGTCGGGGCAATTTTTGATCCGAGTGGCGCGACCGCCTACGTGATCAACTGTGGTTCGGAGTGTGGGGGCACGACGGCGGGAATCACAGCCATCGATATGACCAATACCGGCAATGCCGGGAGCCTTCTGCTCGGTACGGTGGCCCTGAACGCGTCCACCACAGCCCTCTTGCAGGGGACCTCGCTTTATGTGGCGGGAACTCAGCCCGGGAGTGGCGGGGTTCTCTCGGTCTTGAATCTGGCGGGTGGCGTGGGATCGGTTAACTGCACATCCGGGACGCCGTCGAATTGCCAGGTCTTGGGTATCGACGATGGATATCACACGACCATGCAAATGGGGGCGAACGGAAGGCTTTTTGTGGGATCGAAAGCCTGTTCGAGCGTGTGCCTGACCATTTTTGATACCGTCAAGGCCCAGCTCGTTGCAACTCCGACCAATAGCCCAGCAGGCGACGTGACCGGGATCGCTCCCATTCCGAATCGAAATATGGTTTATGTCTGCCAGGGAACTCTATTGCGGGTTTATGACACCACGACCGACCAATTAGCCCAGATTCCACCTGACGGACAACCCAATGTGGCTGGCGAGGCAGTAGACGTAAAGGTTATCGATTTTTGAAGCCTTGGTTTCTAACCTCAAACTATCTTGGCTCTAACATCAATCGGTGCGTAGCCGAATTCTCAACTGCCGTCTTTGAAAAAGGTAAAGCGAAGGTCGTGCCCTTGTACCAGGCAGGCCATTGATCCATGTAATAGGGACTGAGGAAGTTTCCCGACTGGCCAGTCACCAGGTTCAGGGTGGAAGCGTCGAGGTTTGAAAGGTCTGCCGTAAAGCGCTCAGAAGGGCCATGCGCGCGTCCCACGGCTTTGACCGTGTACACGCTTCCCGATTGGGGGTTTTCTCCCGGGCCCGTCCAGCTTCCGATCAGAGGAACTTTGGAGAGGATCGGGTTCTCGATCGTGACCGTGTTCTGCGCGCCCCACTTCCAAGAATCGAGCCGCTGGGGAGCCTTTTTCAGGGCTTGTTCCAAAGCAGCCGTAATCAGTTCATCGTAGCTTGCATACTGCGATGGCAACCATCGCGGGGGCTGGTGGGACAAAACATTTTCCAGCCAAACTGTCTCCATCATCCAGTGATAGCTCTTCCAACTGAGCTGGCCAGGATCATCTGACGAGCCGAGTTTTGCCTGAAGAAGAAAACGCCGGAGTTCATCTCTGGCGTGCGCCGCGATGGTGGGCGCGACCATGTTTTCATCCATCTGGCCGTTCCACTCGCGCAGAATATCAGCCGCCTGGCGCGCCAGGGGGGAGGGTTTCTGCGCATGATCAATCGCGTAGACGATGCGATCGGCAACGTAGCGGTCCAGTTCGGAATATACATCGGTTTCAAGCACGAGCATGTCGGCGGTAGAAAACTTCTTCCCGGACTGAAGCAGGTGATAAATCCGGTCGGTGCGCCAGGGCGATTCCCACTCGGCGCTGATCGAGTAGGGGTACTTTTCTGGCGAAATGCGTCCGTTGGCGGTGGCAATGATTCCGGATGGCGGATTGTAGATACTGGGTAGCTTCTCGAAGGGGATGTAGCCGGTCCATTCATGTGCGTTGTCGTTACCATTCACCGGTAGGCTGCCATCACCAGTGGCGCGAATCGGAATCTTGCCCGTGGCTTGGTATCCAATGTTACCGTCGATGTCAGCGAACACCGCATTTTGGGAAGGGGCCTCGAATTCGGCAAGCGCCTGGCGAAACTCCTGCCAGTTCTCGGCAGCGTCCAGGCGGAAAAAGGGATCACGCGGGCCCTCGTAAAGTGTCCATTGGAGCGCGATCGGACGCGATTCCCCCCGATATAGCTCGCTGACAATCGGACCATGGCGAGTGATTTGGACGTCAATCGCAGCGTCCGGCCTGCCCTTCACATGAATCATCTCGTGTCGTATCTCAGGATCCTTCCAACCATCCGGAGTGAGGTACTGATGTGTGTCGTTAAAGGTCTCGATGTAAGCGTCTTGCACAGTAGGCCCCACATTCGTGAAACCCCAGGCAATGCGTCGGTTGTGACCGACGATCACAAACGGGTGGCCGGGGAGGCTGACACCTGCTACGTCAAAATCGGCGGAATGCAGGTGGACTTCATACCAGAGGTTCGGCATTTGGTGTCCAAGATGCATGTCATTGGAGAGCAGGGGTTTTCCTGAAACCGTGTGGGAGCCCGACAGCACCCAGTTGTTGGAACCGATGGGAAAGAGTTCCTCGTGGAAAAGCGGAGCTAACTGGGGCAAATCGTTCCAGCTTCGATTAGGGGATTCGCGCAAAGGGTGCGAAACGAAAGTCACCGCTGACGGCGATGGTTTTGCATCGGACGGAACCTGATCGAGTGCCGCCGGTGGCTGTGTGGGGGGGTGGTCGCGCCAGGAGCTGTTGACATAGAGATCCGCCGTAAGTTCAGGGCCGAGTTTCGCAAGAATCTTCTCTCGCGTGAGTGCTGCCTGGGGACTTGTGCTCAAGGTCTCAACCATCTGATATGCGATGAGAATGGAGTCTTGAGCGCTCCAAAGCCTAGGTGAATAGTGCAGCGCCCGGAACTCGAGGGGGAGTTTCCCTTTGTGAGATTCGATGAATGCATTTACCCCGCGAGCATACGCGTCAAATTGCTGGCGATCCTCGGTCGACAGAGCCCGGAACCCCTTCTCGGCGGCGGCACGGATTCCGAGTATTCGCTGTTGACGGTCGTGATGGAGCGCGACTTCACCAACGACCTCCGACAATTCGCCCGCGGCGGCGCGACGCAGGAAATCCATCTGAAAAAGTCGGTCTTGCGCGGTGACGTATCCCTGGGCAAAAAACAGGTCGCGCAAGGTGGTGGCTTCAATCGTAGGCACTCCCTGGCGATCGCGGGTGACGCTAACCGGAGCGGAAACGCCCACAACCGAAATGGTGCCGTCAAGCGGCGGCAATGGGGAATGGGCGTAGCTCGAAAGCAAAACAGCTGCCATGCCCATAATCGCAATGGCAATGATCGCCAGCAATGGAATCGTACTGCGGAGGCGAGACTTAGCAGAGGAAGACGAAGTTTGAAGGAGCATCTCGGCGGTCATGGAAGCATTCGATTGTAGGTTGCAGCGGGAGGCAAGCACAAGGGTGGTCCCAGAGAGCAGAGAAGATCCCCTCTGCCCAAATTGTCGATATTTGGCGCGAACTGCAAAGGCCGGTATGATTCTATGTCCGCATGAATTGCTCCTATTGCTCTGCCACCATGCCTGAAGTAAGCGCGTTCTGTCCGGGATGCGGCCGCTCGGTTAGACAACCTCTCGACGACGGCATTCCTGAGGTCACGCCACTTTCCCGCAACTCTTTTCTGGGGGCCATCGCGTACGTGGGAATCCTGCCGTCGATCGTTCTCCTATTCTTGCCGGCACTTAGGGAAAACCGCTTCGTCCGGTTTCACGCTTGGCAATCGCTGCTACTTGGCGGGTGCATGGCGGTGGTGGCAATCGTGACGAAACTGCTGTTCATGGTTCTTTCGTTGTTTCCATTCCTCGGCTTTCTTCTGGCATAGCTGCTAGCTGGATTAGTGGCGTTGGCGACGTTTTTCTTGTGGATCGCAATTGTCGCCAAGGCTGCTTTGGGAGAGGCCTACGAGCTTCCATTCGTCGGCGAGCGAGCTGCGAACCTGGCCAATCGCTAATGGAATGCCCACGGTCGCGGATGTTGGCTTGACAGACCCCCCTCCCAGATGGCATTCCTATTTGCTTTGTATGGAGCGTGCGGTGACCAACCCGGACGCAAGTTGTACGAGAAAGGGTTCGTTTGAAACTTAAGGTGTTCTACCACGATCGCTGCTTCGATGGTGCGTCTTCGGCTGCTCTGTTTTCTCGTTTCTACCGTGAGCGCATCACGGGAGAGGTCGAGTTTGAGTTCTCCGGTTTGCTGCACCGAGCCGGCTCTCTCTTCAATGAGGAGGATTTCACCGGTGACCAGAACGCGATTGTGGACTTCAAGTACTCCCCGTCGCCCAAGATCACGTGGTGGTTCGATCATCACGAGAGCGCGTTCCTGAGCCCGGCCGACGCCGCCCACTTCGAACAGGAACAGAGCAACCGCAAGTTCTACGATCCTAGCTTCAAGTCGTGTACGAGCTTCATATCCATGATTGCGAAGGAACACTTTGGATTCAATCCCTTGCCGGTGGCCGACCTGGTGAAATGGGCTGACATCATCGACGGTGCACTCTATCAAGACGCAAAAACCGCAGTGGAGATGAAGGAACCTGCGATGCAGCTCACGATGGTGATTGAGTCCACCCAGGACTCGGGCTTCGTTCCCAAGGTGATTCCGCTGCTCGCGACTAAACCGCTGTTGCAGGTGATCCAAGCTCCATTTATCGCCCCGTTACTTCCGCCGCTATTGGAACGACATCAAAAATCTATCGCCCTGCTAGGGGAAAGGACCGAATTGAAGGATGGGACGTTGTTTTTCGACGTGACTGACCAGGAACTTGAAGGCTACAACAAGTTTGTGCCGTATTATCTCCACCCTGAGTCGATTTACAGTGTGGGTCTCAGCAAGAGCAGTTTTCGCATGAAGGTCTCGGTGGGTTCAAACCCTTGGGCGCCGTCGCCGCCCGTGGTGAACCTGGCAAAGATCTGTGAACGCTACGGAGGCGGCGGACATGCTCGCGTGGGAGCGGTTTCGTTCGACCTCAACCAACAGGAAGTGGCTCGCACGGCCGCGAAAGAAATCGTCGAGGAACTCAGGGCCAGCGTTCGCAATTCCATGCCGCAGTCGCAATGAACTCTTTGCCGATATCTGCTCGCTTGCATCCACAGGTGCACCGTGCCCGTCTGCAGGCTCTGCGCTCAGTGGCGATGTTTGAGTTCGCCAAGGGCGTGTTGGCAATTGTGGCCGTAGCCGCCCTCCACTGGCTCGACCCGGGCGATTTGGCGGACACTTTCCTCAGGGTCTTGCACGTTAGCCCAGACCGTCACTTTGCCCACTTCCTACTGAGCATGGCTGATCGGTTGAGTAACATAAGGTTCTGGCACCTGGCGTTGGGAGTCTCGTGTTATTCGGGGCTTCGTTTTGCCGAAGCCGTTGGGCTGTGGAGGGCACGAGCCTGGGCAGAGTGGGTCGCGCTGGTTTCTGGTGCGATTTACCTTCCGCTGGAGGTTGGGGCCATATTGCGGCACCCCACCATCTTTCACGCGGCGGTGCTAATCATCAATCTTGCGATTGTCGTTTTCATGTTCTACTTGCGCATTTATGTTCCCCAACAGGAGAAGCGCGACACCTCGGCGGTGGACATACAGTAGAATTTTTGGTTGGGCAGGCATAAAGCCAAGAACGCACTTCCTGACTTGCCTTTGGTGATCACAAGCAAAATTACCCGCAGGAGATTTCTCTACGGCGGTGTCGTCGTAGGGGTGGGAGCAGCTCTCTCCCTAGATGGGTTCGTTCACTCGAACCATCCTCAGCTGGTGCGACGAGAGATTACACTCAGGCGCCTTCCGCGTGCGTTCGACGGCTTTACGGTCGCGCAGCTCAGCGACTTTCACTATGAGCCCAACTTCTCGGCGGTGCCAATCCGCAAAGCGGTAGAGCTGGTAAATGGCCTGCGACCCGATCTGATCGTGCTGACCGGAGACTTTGTCACCGTACCGATCCTCGAGCGCGAACGATTTCTCCGAAAATCGGCGGAGACCGCCCTTCCTTGCGCGGCGCTCCTGGGGCAAATACAAGGTCCAAAATACGCCGTCCTGGGAAATCATGATGCAAGGGCGAATGCCGCCTTGATCATGCGCTCGTTGGAGGGGCAAGGGATTCCTGTGCTGCGTAATCGATGTTTGCCGATCGAGCGCGGCAGCGGCCGACTCTGGCTGGCGGGGATCGATGATTTGCTCTGTGGGACACCCCGAATCGATCTGACGTTGGCAGGTATCCCCCCGGATGAAGCGACCATCCTTCTGGCCCATGAGCCCGACTACGCAGATCAAGCGGCCTTTTTCCCCGTAGATCTTCAGCTATCGGGGCATTCCCATGGAGGTCAGGTTTGGATTCCAGGTATTGGCGCCCCTTGGCTACCGAAAATGTCCAGGAGGTACCCGCGCGGACTTTACCGGATAAGCGATCTGACACTTTACACAAACATCGGAATTGGCACGATCCGAGCGCCCATACGTTTGAACTGCCCGCCAGAAGTGACCTTGATCACATTGCGATGTGAGCAAAGCTGAGTTTCCCCCGGCGCTAACGGTATCTGCAGCTGCCGCCTAGGCAACAAAATTCCGGTACAGGTTTTTCCCCCTCTGAAACTCTGTGTCGTCGCAGACATTTCGGAGACTAGCGCAGAGGACAGCGAGGACGCGAGAGGTCGTGCAAATTCGGCCACTACGCGATTAGAAATGAGCCGAACAGGCTGTAAAGAAGCACGGCGAGCACAATAAGGGTGAATGCCACGTACATGTGGTCGCCTTCGAGCGCGAATGCGAAGACCGAGAACACGACTCGCGCGATTGGGGTTGCAATCAGCAACAGCAGACCAAGCTGGAGGATGCCCGTTGGCTGTCCTTGAAGGGCGTTATCAAGAACTCCGTGCACGCTGCGCAGTTGCTCAGGCTGGGCATGGAACGTCTGATAGTCCACTCGCTCTCGGGCGTGGCTCCCAAGGTAGAGCACGGCTCCCACGATGACGACGAGCGCCGAGGCCAGAACCCCGGCACGGAGAAGTTGCGCGAGCACGATCTCGATACGCTGGTCGAGCCACTCCTGGAGTCTGTCGCGGAGCAGGGCGGGATTGAGGAGATCATTCATCAGATGCTCCCGCTGAGACCCTTGAGAAGCATTTGAATTCCCAGCACCACGATCACCAGACTGAATACCAACCGAAGACTCTTGGTTTTTGTCTTCACCAGTACGCGAGTGCCCATCAGGGAACCGATCAGCACACCCAGCATGACCGGCATCGCCAGCGCGGGATCGATGTAGCCCCGGCTGAGATAGACGCCCGCGCTGGCCGCGGCGGTGACGCCGATCATGAAATTGCTGGTGGTGGTCGAGACCTTAAAAGGAATTTTCATCGCCTGGTCCATGGCGACTACTTTGAGAGCACCGGAACCGATGCCGAGGAGTCCAGAGAGAGCACCCGCCCCAAACATGATGCCGAAGCCCTGGGGGACGTTATAAACGTTGTAGTGGCGGATACCGTTGGTATCGGGAAAATTGCTGTTCATCTTGAGTTTCGTGGCCAGCGAATCTGGAGGACGGTCGGTTTCCGATCGCGACCGCGTCTTGCGCGAAACATAGGCCGAGTACAGCAGCATGAGGCCGAAAATAATCGCAATTGCTCGAGTGGGAACGTGAGCGGTCAGAAATGCTCCCAGCAGCGCGCCAAAGGTGGTCGCGATCTCAAGGAACATCCCGATGCGAATGTTGGAGAACCCTTCCTTGACATAGGCGGCGGCAGAACCTGAAGAAGTCGCGATGACCGACACGAGAGAGGCTCCAATGGCGTAATGGAGATCGACCTTGAAGAAGATCGTCAGAAGAGGAACGAGCACAACTCCGCCGCCGAGCCCGGTGAGCGCTCCCAGAAAGCCCGCAGCGAGCGAGCCTGCCCCTACAAGGAAGGTGAATTCGGCAATGTTCACCCCTCAGTGTGCCATAGTTATGCGGAAACGGAGCACCCGCTCTAGGACGGACCCTCCGGAGTTACTTCTCCCCGGAACGCCGGGAGCTGAATCTAGGGTGATGAATCATGAGAAGTTGGTCACGGCGGCAGTGGCATGGCTTCGGCGCTACGGCTGCGGGGTTGTACTATCCGAACAGAGTTCGGCCAGCGGCGAGACTCCTGATGCCATCGGGTGGAAGCGAGCCTGCCACTCGGTTGTCGTTGAATGCAAGATCTCGCGCGCTGATTTTCTCGCGGATCGCGCAAAGTCGTTTCGCACGAAGCCGGAGAAGGGCATGGGATGTGAGAGGTTCTACCTCGCTCCGGCCGGACTGATCTCCCCAAACGAAGTGCCGGCTGGTTGGGGACTGCTCGAACCACGGGGAAGAGAACTCGTCCAGTTGATCGCTGGATCGAAGAAGATGCGCACCGCGGTCGGCTTCCGCTATGAAATGAATCTCCTCTTGGCGAGCCTGCGGCGGGTCGAGGTACGAATCGAGCCACAATCCATCACAGACTTTCTGAAGTGGAAGAACCGCATGGCGGAATACAATCGCGGAACGCTTCCCCAAGGGATTCTGCCGGCGCAAGATGAGTCCAACAGTTTTCTGACCGCCGCCGTCGAGGGAGACTAGATGCGGCATTTACGTTCTGTGCTCAAACCTGCCGGCTTTTGTATCCCAGGAGTGCTCTTTTTGGGGATGCTGCACCTGTCGTCGCCGCTGTCCTCTGGTCAGTACAGCAGGGCCGACTGCCCTTCTTGCAAAACCTGGAACCAACCGCAGGAGCCTTTCAAGATCTATGGCAATACCTATTACGTAGGTACGCACGGCTTGAGTTCGATCCTCATCACTTCGTCTGCAGGGCTTCTTGTGATCGATGGTGCACTTCCTGAATCTGCCGAGCAGATCAGAGACCACATCCGTGCTCTCGGATTTCGAATGGAGGACGTGAGGCTCATCGTAAACTCACATGTTCATTTCGACCATGCCGGAGGGATTGCGGCCCTGCAGCACTGGAGCCAGGCGCGAGTGGCAGCCAGCGATTGGAGTGCGAGCGTCTTAGGGAAAGGGGGGGTCGCCAAGGACGATCCCCAGTACGGGCTCCTGCCTGACATCGCCAAAGTCAGGCATGTTGAACGCATCGAGGACGAAGAGGTTCTTCCTGTAGGGGACGTGGCGATCACTGCGCATTTCACCCCCGGTCACACTCCCGGGGGAACTAGTTGGACCTGGAAATCTTGCGAGCACAACCAATGCTTGAACCTGGTTTACGCCGACAGCCTAACCGCGGTCTCGGCGCCAGATTTTAGGTTCACATCCCATCCCGATGTCTTGCGGGGGTTTCAGAAGAGTTTTGCGTTTCTCGAGAACACTCCATGCGATATTCTGATAACGGCGCACCCGGATGTTTCGGGATTATGGAGCAGGCTGGAACGGCGCAATCAAGGCGTAAAGCCTGATCCGATGATCGACCGCACTGCGTGTGGAAACTTAGCGGATAAGGGCAGAGAACAGTTAGGAAAACGAGTTCAGGCGGAAGGCCGCCATTGAGTTTTCTTCACCATCCGCTTGTCAACTATTCCGGTCTACGCGGTTGAAGATTTTTCCTTCGGCTGCTGCTGACTAGAGCTCCCGTCTACCTTCGATCGCCTTCAGCATCGTGACTTCGTCGGCGTACTCGATATCGCTGCCGGCCGGGATGCCAGTTGCGATGCGCGTTACCTTGAGTCCTGCGCGGCGGAGCTGGCCATAGAGATAGGTTGCGGTAGCCTCGCCTTCGACTGTTGGATTGGTGGCAAGAATCACCTCGTCCGCCTGTCCGTCCTCGACGCGTTTCATCAGGTTGGAAATACGGAGCTGCTCTGGCCCGACGCCGTGAATGGGCGAAATTGATCCGTGCAGAACGTGGTACACGCCGTTGTAGTGGCGCGTCTTTTCAATGGCCGCAATATTCGTGGGTTCTTCTACCACGCAAATCAGTCGTTGATTGCGTGTAGGGCTTGAGCAATACACACAGGGGTCGATGTCGGTGATGTTGTTGCAGACGGAGCACAAGCGCAAACTCGCTTTCACCTCCTGGATGGCCAAGGCGAGAGCGTTGGCGTCTGCTTCGCTGGAGCGAAGGATGTGAAACGCCAGCCGCTGCGCCGACTTGCTGCCGACGCCGGGAAGTTTCTTGAGCTCGTCGATGAGACGAGCCATGGGCTCAGCGAAACGAGACATGGAATCGGGTGATCTGGTGATGGGGTGAACTCAAGAATCGCGTCTCAGATCACCCAATCACCGGATGGCCCGATCATCCGATCCCTGGAATTCCTTCCAACATTCCGCCCATCGCGGACTTCATGCTGTCGTCAACTTTCTGGGAGGCCCCGTTGAAGGCGGCGCTGATCAGGTCCTCGAGCATTTCAATGTCGCCGGACTTCAACGCCTCGGGGTCGATCTTGACGCTGAGTACCTGCTTGCGACCATCCATCTTCACCGTGACGGTGCCGCCGCCCGAAGAGCTTTCAACCACTGTTTCCTGCATCTTCTTCTGAAGCATTTCATATTGCTGCTTCGCCTTCGACATTATTTCCTGAATGTTAAATCCGCCCATAAAACCTCAATTACAAGTGCTTAGTGAATTCACTGCCGCTCCACCACTCGGTAAGGGTCCCCGGTTGCCGCCGCCTCTGCGGCCGACCAAGCGACCGAAGATAGACTTTGTTTTTACCCGTTTCACTTCTTATGCTTGTAATCAATCACGGTCCGAATCTCGGCGCCAAACTTTTCCATCATGCGTTGAACCACAGGTTCCTGCTCTGCGCGCCCGCGTGGGCTGCCATTCGATCCCGATGACACAGCACGCGGAGCACCGGGCTGTGGCGCGGGTCCGGGCAGTACCTGTAGCTTCGTGGGACGGCCAAGAGCTCCGCTAGCTGCGGCAGTTACGATTTTTCGTCCTTCATTGCTGATGGACATCTCGATGAGCGCTGCCGACGCCGCAACTTTGATGATCAGATCGTTTCCATTCACCGTCCACTCCCCGGCAGCGAGCATGGATGAAAGCATGCTGAGACCTGCTCCCTCAACCGCATTCAGCACGGCAGCCCGCACCTCATCGACTTTAGGGGCGCTCGTTGTCGGTTCGGGATGGGCCAGTTGAGCTTGAGGCTCACGCGCCACAGCAGGGGCTGCCGAGCCCATGACAACAGGAGCACTGATGGTTGCCGGCGCTGTTCGGGGGCTTGCGCTTGCGGGCTCAGGAACTGCTTCCATCCGGGGCGTGCCCTTACGAGCGCTGTCTGCCGCAAAGGGAGACACGAAGGGCCGGGAGTTTGTGCCCGGTTCGGTCTTCTTGGGTTCCGGCGCAAGAGACAGCTTGCGATCCGAGCCAGCCTTGCCCGGCTCGACCCCGCTGAGCAATTGCTCAATCGGCAGGAGCCGCTGAGCATGCGCCATTTTCAAGAGGCCCAGTTCAAGATGGAATCTCTGTTCTTGCCGGTAGCCCAGCTCGGCATGCGTGCGTAGCATAATCTGCAAATGCCGGGCCAGGTCCTCTTCGGAGAACAGTTCTGCCACGCGCACCACCCGGTTGCGCTCGTCCGAAGAAATCTGCAACAGGGAACTGTCATGGCCCGAGACTTTGGCGACGATTGCGTTTCGCAGAAAGCGCACCAACTGTTTCGCCAAATGGACCGGGTTCTGGCCTTCGCTCAGCAGACGGTCTGTTGTACGCAAAATCTCGTCACTGGCACTTCGAGAAACCGACTGCATGATCTCTTCCAGAATCAGGGAGGACGCGACCCCGATCAGTTGTCGCACCGACTCCGCGATGAGTTTACCTTCGCCAGATGCGATTGCCTGGTCCAACAGAGAAAGGGCGTCGCGCATTGAGCCATCGCCGGCCTCGGCAAGGAGTGCAAGCGCTTCCTGTTCGGCGGCGATATGTTCTCTGCCGCAAAGATCCTTCAGTTGGTCGACGATTTGATCGAACTTCACTGCTCGAAAACTGAAATGCTGGCAGCGAGAACGAATCGTTTGCGGGATGTCTTCAGGCTGAGTCGTCGCCAGCATGAAAACCACGTGACCTGGGGGCTCTTCCAAAGTCTTAAGCAGCGCATTGAACGCCGCGTCGGTGATCTGGTGAGCTTCGTCGAGGATGTAAATCTTGAATCGGTCGCGGGCCGGTCGATAGCGCGCTGCTTCGCGCAATTCGCGGATTTCGTCGATGCCGCGATTGGTGGCAGCGTCAATTTCGATTACATCTACTGAGTTTCCTGCACGAATCTCCACGCACGAATCGCATACGCCGCATGGCTCAGGAACCGGTTGCTCAGCCGAGCGACAGTTCAGAGCCATCGCTAGGATGCGTGCGATGGTGGTCTTTCCAATTCCCCGATGCCCACTGAAAATGTAGCCGTGGGCAATCCGCCCCTGCTCGATGGCGTTTTTAAGCGTCCGGGTAACATGCTCCTGCCCTATGACTTCCGAGAACTTTTGGGGACGGTATTTTCGGGCAAGAACCTGGTAGCTCATGGCAGGAAGATCACCTGATTATACGTGAAGCCTTGCGCCCCCACGCCCCGCTTGCGAGCGGCGGAATTTGGGTTTACCCTTCAGCAGGCCGAGTTTGGACTCAGGAGTTGGATATGCAAATCAAGATTGACGTTCGCCAGCTGAACGATGGAATTATCGTCGTGAATTGTGCTGGCCGGCTGATTTTTGGCGACGAAACGGCTGCGCTTCGCGATCGTGTGCGCGCGCTGGTGAAGGATGGAAGCCAGATTGTGTTAAACCTCGCCGAGGTTAGCTACATCGATTCCGGCGGGTTGGGAACCCTAGTGGCACTCTATACTACCGCCCGCAATGCCGGCGGCGCCATCAAACTGGCGCGACTCACGCAGAGGGTCGGCGACCTGCTGCAAGTTACAAAGCTTCTAACCGTTTTTGAGGTCTACGACAGCGAGGAAGAGGCCGTGCAGTCGTTTCGCAAAGGAGCCGCGGCGTAAGCTTGCCTGCGCGTCAGCAGCTTTCCGTGGAAACGCGCATTCGTGGGGCTATCCTCAAAATTCCCCGCGGCAAGGTCTCGACCTACGGTGCGATTGCCAAGGCCGCGGGCGTTCCTGGACATGCCCGACAAGTTGCCAAGGTCTTGCGTGGGGCCTACGGCTTGCCTTGGCAGCGAGTGCTCGGATCAGGGGGACAGATCAAGCTTCGCGGAGACTCCGGGCTCGAGCAACGATTTCGGTTGGAAACTGAAGGTGTGCGTTTTCGCGGACGTCGTGTAGATATGAAGGCGCACGAGTACAAATTTGCCAAACGATAATTTCCCTCCTTTGAAAAACCGCAGAGGTTAGAGCCAGCCGTCACCTTTGGCTGGTTTCTCCCGCCAACACTCTACGATTGAAATCAGCTGATTTATTGCGTGGTACCGACAGTGACCTCCATCCGCTCGCGTTCAAGTGCTTGGCGAGAAACACAATCTGACCGACATGATAGGCGTAGTGTGCCAGCTGGCGGTTGATGGCCTGCATTACCGAATGCGGTTCGCCGCGAATGGTTACTAGGCGTTCGTTATCAGAATCGGAAAGGGGTTCCAACGCGGAAAAAACTCGATCCCAGCCATCGTTCCATAACTTGAGTAGTTCGACACGTGTGGCTGGGGGTTGCTCAAACTCCGTATCCCGATTCCGGTCCGGCTTTTCACCGTCGCTTGTGAGGAAATCGGTCCAGCGCGAGCGCATGTTTCCTGACATGTGTTTCACGATAACGGCTATCGAGTTCATCTCTGGGTCGAGAGCGGCGAATAGCTGCTGGTCGTTGACCTGTTCCATCGCGCTTTCGGCGAGCTTTTTGTAGTAGTGGAAGAGCGAAAGCGAATCCTCGAGGTATGAAGTTGAAACTTTGTGAGCCATAAATCTCCTAGCGCTACACCCGCGTTGCTTGCCGCGTTTGCCAACAACCCCTAACCAGCAGCTAGACCTTAAACTGTTCGTCAATCTCAATCTGATATCCGGCCGAGAGGCGATTGGTTTCGTTGGCCATGCCAACCACCGCCATCAGCTCGCGAAACATATCGTCGGTCATGCCTTTTTTTCGGGCACCCGCTGTATGCGATGCAATGCAATATCCGCACTGGTTCGAGACGCTCACCGCAACGTAGATCAACTCTTTCGTTAGAGGATCCAGTGCACCCGGAGCCATGATCTGCTTGATATCTTCCCATGTGCGCCTCAAGGTCGCCGGGTCGTTTGCCAATGCCTTCCAGAAATTGTTAACCCAATCCGTCTTGCGGGTTGTCATGATGTCGTCATAGACGGCGCGTACTTCCGGAGAAGCATCTTTGTATTCGATGAGGCCAAGAGTTGCCACGGGGTCTCCAAACCATTCACCACCGCGGCACAAGGCCTAGGAAAGAAATAAGGTTGTTCCCCGGTCTCGATGCCTCTGTGGTCAATCAGCTTTTCTTTTCGTCTTCTAGTTCGGGCGATTCTGATCCCAGCTTCCGGGAGTGGAACCAGCTCATGTGGGGTAGCGGGCGTTCGACTTTGCGACGCGCAGCGATTAGTTCGGCGGTGATTGCGACCGCGATCTCGTCGGGTGTGATCGCGCCAATATCGAAACCGACCGGAGCATGCACACGCTCAAACAAGTGCTCGGGAACTCCTTCTTTCACGAGTTCGCGGAAGATGGTGATGGTCTTGCGCTTGGATCCGATCATGCCGACGTAGCGAGCGCGTGTCTGCACCGCCCAGCGCAAGACACGCATGTCATCGCGATGTCCGCGCGTGACAATCACAAGGAAGGATGTCTCTGGCGGGCTAAGTTGGGCCATGGCTTTGTCGAAGTCTTCGACGATGACTTGTTTTGCTTCGGGAAAGCGCTCGCGGTTGGCGTATGCCTCCCGGTCATCGATCACCGTGACGTCGAAGCCGGCATTCTTGGCAGTCTTGTAAAGATTGAAAGCAACATGACCTGCCCCAAAAATGTAAAGTAATGCTGGAGGTAATACGGGCTCGATAAAGATGTCGAGAGTGCCGCCGCAGACGAGGCCGGTATCGTACTTCGGATTCTGATTTAGGTTGAACGTCAGAGTTCGGGGCTTTTCCGATTCCATCACCTCGCGTGCAGCCTGCCACACTTCAGCTTCCACACAACCGCCGCCGACTGTTCCGGCAATTGATCCGTCATCGCGGACCAGCATCTTCGCCGTCTCGAATGATGGAATCGAACCACGCACGTTGACAATGGTCGCCACCGCACCCTTCCGCCCTTGCTGGCGGAGGGCGACGATCTCTTCGTAGATGTCCACGGAAAGATTATTGGATCGCTAGCAGGGGAAGTCAAACGGGAACTTCGTAGTTCAGGGCACACGAGCAACCTGGGGGTGGCGGGGCGGGACGATAGGTCGGCTGTGCGCTTCCTAGCTCCACAGCCGGTCCCACGAACGCTCTTTGTCCCACTGCGGTGTAGGTTCGAAGTACCCGGTTCCCGGCTCCAGGTGCTGGCGAACAACATCTTCGTTCAGCGTAACCCCGAGTCCCGGTAGATCAGGGACCTCAATCCAGCCGCGATTCACCATCGGAGTCTTGGTGTACTCCTGTACCATCGACGACCACCAAGGTACATCGAGGGAGTGGTTCTCGAGGGCAAGGAAGTTCTGGGTTGCGGCAGCACAATGAACGTTGGCCATGCAGCTGACCGGGGTTCCTGCAAAGTGCATCGCCATAGGGACGCCGTACTCTTCGGCCATGTCACCGATTTTGTGAGTTTCGAGAATTCCCCCTGAGGTCGCCAGGTCCGGCTGAATCTTGCTCACAGCGTGTTTTTCACAGAGAACCTTGAAAGGTTCCTTGAGGTAGATGTCTTCGCCAGTGAGAATCGGTAACGGACTCTCGTCAGAAATCCGCTTGAGCAAGTCTGTATATTGCCAGGGAACGACGTCTTCGAGCCACGACAGATTGAACTTCTCATAGGCCTTGGCCAGCCGAATGATGGAGTGCGCCCCCAGGTGCCCCAGGTGGTCCATCGACAAGGGGATTTCCATACCGACCGCATCGCGGACCGCGGCAACGTACTCGGAAAGCATCGCGATCCCTTTATCGGTGACTTCCATCGCAAGGAAAGGATGTTCCCATTGATTCTGTTCCCATGGCGTGAGATCGGAAGGTCCGGTGACGGTGCCCGGAGTGTCAGAAACCATTTCGACGCCGAGATCCATTTTGAGCCAGGTAAGGCCCATGACTTCTTTGCGCTCTTTCATTCGCTGCGCGTAGACCTTGGGATCCTTTGACTCAGTTGTGTCGGCGTAAACACGAATCTTGTCGCGGAATTTTCCGCCGCCCACCATCGCGTACACCGGCGCGTTATAGACCTTACCCGCGATATCCCACAACGCCATCTCAATCGCACACACGCCGCCACCCTGTCGCGCGTGACCGCCGAATTGTTTGATCTTGCGAAAAATGCGATCGAGCTGCAGCGGGTTTTCGCCGAGAATGCGGCTCTTCAGAAACAGAGCATAGGTTGCGCTCGCTCCGTCCCGTACCTCGCCCAGTCCGTGCACGCCCTGGTTGGTGTCGATGCGAATGATGGGGCAGGGACTTGGCCCCGGCTTCTTGACGGTAGCAACCCGCATATCGGTGATCTTCAGCGTGGACGGCGCAGAATTTGTATTAACGCTCTTCGGATACGCTGGCTCGTCGATCAACAGTCCGGCGCCGAGAGCCAAAGCTGAAGTTTTGATTGCGTCGCGACGACTAAGAATGCTCTTGCTCATGCTCGACCTCCAAGTGATCACGCTGCTCCACCTTGTGCTGCCCGAAAAGGCAGTCAGCACCAAAGGACACACAGAAAGGAAAACAATTCAGACCTTTGTGTAACTTCGTATCCTCGCGAGGAATAGCCCCTGCCCCTACAGCCTTCCAAATTTCTTCACGGCCTCTTCAATCGATTTCAGCTTCTCGATGTAGGCATACATCGAGTGCTCCTTGAAGTCCATGTCTTGAGCCATCGTCAAGACCTCGGCGGCCTTCGCGCGAGGCACGATGACGACGCCGTCTGGGTCCGCCGCAACAATGTCCCCGGCGGCAACCATGACGCCGTCGCACTTTACGGGAACGTTCGCTCCTGCGAAGCGGTAGTGGCCAACCGAGGTGGACGGCACATGGCCCAGCGCATAGACGGGAAATCCAATCTTCGTCAGGTAAGCAGTGTCGCGCACACCACCGTCGATCACCGCGCCGGAGAAGCCGCGGGCCTGCATGGCGGTCCCCATCAGCCCACCCATGCCCGCGATGTCTGCTCCCTCTTGGACCACCATCACGTAAACCGAATTGGGGCTGCCCTGATCGATGGCGGCTAACATGCCATCAAGGGCGTGGGGATCCTGGTTTTCTTCCTTGGCCAGTTGAACGGTCAAGGCGAGGCCTACAAATCTTGTCGAGAAGATGGGTCGCAGGCGATGCGAAAGATACATTCGTTGACCGGTGATTTTCTCCAACGCGTCAGAAACGGATGCCACTTCGACATGCCGATATCCGTCGAGCAGCGCGGCATCAGAAGCAGGGTCAATAGGCCGAGAAGCCGCTTTCGGTGCGTCGATTGCAAAAATGGCCACAAGAAAGAGGATTGAGAACGTCACGACACGCACGATGAAATCCCTCGAAGGTTGCGCGGCTATGACTTTTCTAGACATGGTGTGCTCCTGACGTTTGCGTCACCGGGGTTGCGACCTTAAGCTGAGTTAACGAGGCTGCTCCGCGATCGATATCCACCCACAGCCAAAACAGCGCACCCAGACAACACAATCCAGCCGCCACGAAGAACGGCGTATTCCAGCCAAAATACTTTGCAATCAGGGGTGTCATTAAGGCGGTGACTGCGCCGGCAATCTGGCCTCCCATATTCATTACCCCGGAAACCGACCCAGAGGATGCGCCTGCCATTTCTGAACTCACCGACCAGAACGAGCTCTGCGAAAGATAGAGAGCTCCTGCACCGCCGGCAAGCACGACGCTAGCCAGGCGTGCATCGGCGGCGAACATCCCGAGCGCGAGGAAAACGGTGCATAAAACCATTGCGACGCCTGCAACGCCACAGCGTCCCGCACGTTTGCCAACGGCGTTCGTAATCCTGTCACTGATCCACCCTCCCAAAGAAGAACCGATCGCCATGGCGATAAAGGGGAGCATCGAGTAGAGGGCCGTTGTCTTGAGATTCAGTCCGCGAACCGCGTTGAGATAGATGAAGAACCAGGTAAAGAAAATGTAAGCGACATAGCCGTAACAAAAATAGCTCGCGGTCACGGCGGCAACGTCTCGGCTGGTAAAGATTGCCCGCCAGGCTACGGGCTTACTGGATTGCGTGCTGGTCGGCGGCAGGCCCTGGCGAATCAACGTTGCCTCTTCAGGGTTGACGGCCGGATGATCTTCGGGTTTATCGCGGGCAATCAGAAACCACACAACCCCACCGGCGAGGCCGATCAAGGCACTAATCCAGAATGACCAACGCCAACCCCAATGCAGGAGAACGTAGGCGATCAGTGGCTGCGCAATTCCGGCTCCAGCACCTACCCCGGCGAATATGATGCCATTTGCGATGCCCCGCTCGCGAAGCGGAATCCAGCTTGCGACCAACCGATTGCCTGCGGGATAAACGACCGCTTCTCCAACGCCAAGCAAGAAGCGGACCAGGACGATGGTGGCGATTGCCAGAGGGAATCCGACCGGAACCGCAGCTGTGAGGGCTGTAAAAATGGCCCACCATATCGTGCCAAAAGCTAGGATCCAACGCGGTCCGAATCGATCTGCCAGCCGTCCTCCGGGGGCCTGGAAAAGCGCATATCCCCAGTTGAATGCACTGGCAACGATCCCAAATTTGACGTGGTCAAATCCGAAGGCGCGCTCCATCGAGGTGCCGGCAACACCGATGTTCACCCGGTCGAGAAAGGCTATGGCGCTGATCACGAACATCCAGAAGATCAGCAACCAGCGAACGCGGCTAGGGCGAGGGCTCATCGGGGGCGCAAGGCAAGCATTGTAATCGCACGCGCCGGTTTATGTTTGACAAATTTTCCTCAATTTGAGAGTTTCGTGAACGCGCTTCTATCGGAGGCCGATCCTGATGCGAAACGTTTTTCCTCACGCGCGCCTGCTATCCACCTGCGTGGTATTGATCCTAGCAACCTCGACCAGCACAGCGGCGCAGCTCATTCAGTTTTCCAAGCAGGACCTGATCGACTACACCGCAGAAAATCCGTTCGGACGTTTGTCGGATGGCCGACCCAAGGTCCCTGACGATTTGGTGGAGCGCGCTCGCGACCTGTCTTCGGAAGAGGTGTGGGCAGTACTTGAGGCCAAGGGATACAACAATCAATACGCCGACGGATTTCAGGTCCTACATCCTGGAAAGATGTTGGTGGGGCGCGCCTTTACGGTTCAATTCATGCCCGTTCGCGAAGATGTGCATGATGTTGCAGTCGCCAAAGCTAAAGCCAAGGGTATTCCGCGACTGATGAACCAGACGGCCATCGATATGCTTCAGCCTGGCGACGTTCTGGTGGTGGATCTTTTTGGCAAAAAGGTGAATGGCACAATCGTCGGCGACAACCTGTTTTTCTATATCAGGCAAGCCACGAAAGATGGTGGACTGGTCGTCGATGGCAGCGTGCGCGATCTGAATGGCCTGTCGGAAATAGACATGCCTGCCTATTTTCGCGCCGTTGACCCCACCCCGATCGGGAACGTGATGTTGACCGGAATCAACGTTCCCGTCCGCATTGGGGACGTCACGGTTATGCCTGGCGACCTGGTTGTTGGCGACCGTGAGGGTGTGTACTTTATTCCGCCGCAGTTTGTGGCAGAAGTTCTTGATAAAGCCGACGAGACCCACATTCATGATGAATGGACCAAGAAAAAATTCGCGGAAGGCAAGTACAAGTCCAGCGAAATATACGGCTCGCCCAGTGATCAGAAACTCAAGCAAGAATATGCGGACTATCTGAAGAAGCGCCTCGATGAAATTCACAAAGAGCGCACCCAAAAGCAACAAGCGAGGTGAAGAGATGATCAAGGTTTCCGAGAAAGAACTCACACGACGGGGGTTCATCACCCGTGTAGGAGAGGGGGTGCTTGCAGCCAACCTTACCGCACCACTGCTCAAGAGCGCGCATGCGCAGCTGCGAGTACCTGATCCTCCGGGGAAAAAACTCGGCTGGGCGATCGTGGGATTGGGGAGCCTTTCCATCAACCAGATTCTCCCTGCTTTCGCCAAGTGCGAGAAATCGAAAGTCGTCGCCTTTGTGAGTGGACATCCCGACAAGGCCAACAAGCTCGCGCTTCGCTACGGCGTAAATCCGAAGAATATTTACAACTACCAGAATTACGACTCGATCAAGGACAATCCCGAAGTCGATGTCATCTACATCGTCCTGCCGAATAGCATGCACGCCGAGTACACCGTGCGCGGATTAGAAGCAGGGAAGCACGTACTCTCCGAGAAGCCGATGGCAGCCACTTCGGCCGAATGCAAGCAGATGATTGATACGGCTAAGAAAGCGGACCGCAAGCTGATGATTGCTTACCGCTGCCGCTATGAGCCCCTAAATCGAGAGGCGATCCGCATTGCTCGCTCTCAGGAACTTGGGCCGACACAGATGATCCTTGCCGACACCGGCTTTGCGATGGGAGATCCCAACGTTTGGCGATTGAAGAAATCTCTGGCCGGTGGGGGCTCGATGTTCGACATCGGAATCTATGCCTTGAACGCCTCTCGCTATTTGACCGGAGAAGAGCCGCTCGAAGTGAACGCCCTAACCTTCAGCCCGCCGAATGATCCCCGCTTCAAGGAAGTGGAGGGGAACACAATCTTCCAACTGAGATTTCCCAGCGGAATTCTTGCGAACTGCTCTTCAAGCTATTGTTATTTCCATCAGAGCCACTATCGCGTGATGGGCACGAAGGGGAGGCTCGAGATGGACCCTGCCACCTGGTACAACGGCAATCGCCTGTGGATTGAACGCGATGGACGAATCGAGCAGATCGAAATCAACGAGGTCGATCACTTCGCCGCCGAAATGGACCACATGTCCGATTGTGTCATGCAGAATAAGGAGCCATTGACGCCGGGTGAAGAAGGACTGCGTGACCTGACCATTATCGAGGCGGTATACCAGTCAGCTCGGACTGGCCAGACGGTAAAGCTCGGGTAGCCCTCAACGGTTAGTACTCACCCCGTTTTGTTTAACCGTAATGGTCATGGGGAAGTTACGTGCTTCCATCAGCGCGCCGTCGTCGGACTGCGTACCCAGAATCCTCGTGGCCGTTCCTCCTTGGGATCCTCTAGTTGGGAGATTGGCCCGCCGGGAAACCGGCGAAGTTCGGTTGAAGCGTGCTCGCTGAACGCTAAGGGACGGACCGCATGAGTACCGATTGCTAAAGTGTTACACTCCCGCTTTACTCTGAGGGCTGGAGGATCAATGAGCTGGGCTAACAAATTTTCCAAGCCCTATAGGATCGAATCGGGCAAGGCTTTTCGCCTGAAGGATTTCAACCCGGACGATACATCACATCTTCACTCCGAAGAGCATGCGAAGGAACTGCTTGAAAACGGCATCCGAGAGATGGCCGAGTTGCAGGACAAGTTGTACGCTCAGGACCGTTGGGGAGTACTGCTGGTTTTTCAGGCCATGGACGCCGCAGGCAAGGATGGAGCCATCAAGCACGTGATGTCAGGCCTGAATCCCCAAGGCTGTCAGGTCTACTCGTTCAAGACCCCTTCGTCGGAAGAACTGGACCATGATTTCTTATGGCGCACGACGCGGTGCTTGCCGGAGCGTGGGCGCATTGGAATATTCAATCGCTCGTACTACGAAGAAGTGCTGGTCGTGCGAGTGCATCCGGAGATTCTGAATCACGAAAGAGTGCCGGAACAGTTGCTGGGGAAAAAATTGTGGGAGGATCGCTTCGAGGACATCCGTAATTTCGAGCGCTATCTGGTGCGCAACGGAGTAATCGTCCGCAAATTCTTCCTGAATGTTTCGAAGAAGGAACAGAAGCGTCGCTTTCTGCAGCGCTTGGAGAATCCCGAGAAGAACTGGAAATTTTCTGCCGCTGACGTTCGCGAGCGTACCTACTGGGATGACTACATGAAAGCGTATGAAGAAATGATTGTGGCGACTTCGAGCAAGCATTCTCCTTGGTACGTGGTCCCCGCGGACAACAAATGGTACACGCGTTTGGTGGTCGCCGCCGCAGTGGTCGAAACCCTGAAAGACCTAGAACTTGCGTATCCGACCGTCGGGCCCGAACAACTTAAGCAGTTGCAGGCCGCAAAAGCGCAATTGGAGCGCAAGAAGTAGGTCATGGGCTTTCACAACCGAGCAGAAAAGACTGGCGCCACTCCGCAGCACCCTGGACATTTGCGTTCTGAACCAATGACAGTGCATTCCTCGACTGACGGGTCTCAAAAGTAAACCGACTGGAGCGAACAGCCGACAACCAATAACACCCCGTGAACGCCCCTCTCACCATCGTTGGCCTCGGAGAACTTCTCTGGGACCTATTTCCTGTGGGACGTCAGCTAGGCGGCGCGCCCGCGAACTTTGCTTATTGCTCCCATTTGTTAGGAGATAACGGAACTGTCGTGAGCCGTGTAGGGGCTGACGAACTCGGCAACGATATACGAGAATCTCTTGCTGCCTTTGGCCTTTCGGATGACTTTTTAGAGAGCGATGAAGAATATCCCACGGGCACGGTGGGAGTAACGCTCGACCAAGCCGGGCAGCCAGACTTCACGATCACTTATCCGTCCGCATGGGATTTCTTGGAATGGACCCCCGCCCTCGAGCACCTGGCAACATCTGCCGACGCGGTTGCCTACGGATCGCTGGCCCAGCGTTCTCCCAAGTCGCGACAAACCATTCGCAAGTTTCTGGACGCGACTCGTGAAGATGCCGCCCGAGTCTTCGATGTGAACCTGCGGCAATCGTTCTATTCAGCCGAGGTGCTGCAAGACTCTTTTTCACGTGCCACGATTGTGAAGCTAAATCAGGACGAGGCCCCCAAAGTGGCGGCTCTGCTTGGCCTTGCCGCCAACGACGCGCGGTCGTTCTGCCGGGAAGCCCTGCGTAACTTCGAGCTGCCATTGATTTGCGTGACTCGGGGAGAACGGGGGAGCCTGCTGGTCAGCCCGTCTGAGGAGCATGAACACCCTGGCTACCGGGTCAAAGTGCGCGATACGGTAGGCTCTGGCGACGCGTTCACGGCCGCCCTCTTGAACCGATACCTGCATGGAGCATCGCTACCGGACGCGAACGACTTCGCCAATCGAATGGGAGCGTGGGTAGCAGCGAATTCCGGGGCAATGCCACCAGCCCCGGACAAGGGCTTGCGCGCAGCCTTGCTAGAAATCGGCTAGACCAGCCGGCCGTACGCGCTACTGTGGGTTGGCGCAAAGAACCGCTGGTGGTTCAGCAGGCTCTCGATCGCGCGTACCACTTCACTGCCCGTGTTCTTGGAGACCGCTCCCCGGAAGCCTGCATGAACCGCTTCTTTGGTGAGTTCACGGGAAACTTCCTGTACGGTGAGCAGCAACATAGGCACGTCGGGTAACACACGGGCAATTTCTCGGGCCGCCTGAAGCCCATTGCAGTGCGGCATGGCAAGATCGAGAACAACGATGTCCGGGTTGAGTTCAGAGGCTTTCGCGATCGCTTCGTTCCCGTCGCAGGCATCCGCGCAGACATTCCATTCCATATGCGATTCCAGCAAGCGGCGGAGGAGCCGCCGGATCGCGGCATCGTCATCGGCAATCAGAATGCGTACAGCCATAACCGGGGAGGGCTCGGCCCACGACCCCGTTATTTTAGATGCGGGGTACACGGGCCCAAGCAGAATCCATTATGCTGAGCCTGCACCTCTTAAAAGCAATACCCGGCATACCTGATTACTGGTACGGTTACTCCTAAGCTGACGGCGGTAAACCTCTGCAACTATACGCCGCGGCAGGGAATCGAATCTAAGCCGAAATCGACGAAAGATGATGAGCTCAGCTCCGCAAGCCCAACCACAGATCAATCCCTGGCTCATTGCGATCGCGGTTATGTCCAGCACGTTTATGGAGGTGCTGGATACGACTGTGGTCAACGTTTCGCTGCCTCATATAGCCGGCAATCTTTCCGCCAGCACCGATGAAGCGACCTGGACACTGACGTCCTATCTGGTAGCCAACGCCATTGTTCTTCCCATGACTGGGTGGCTAGCGGGGCGCTTCGGACGCAAGCGCCTGTTGATGATGGCGGTCACCGGTTTTACCGCAGCATCTTTCTTTTGTGGGTTGGCCCCATCCCTGTCGTTCTTGATTATCTTTCGGATCATTCAGGGTGCTTGTGGCGGCGGGTTGCAGCCGCTTTCCCAGGCCGTGTTGCTCGAGTCTTTCCCGCCAGAGAAGCGCGGACAAGCGATGGCGTTCTGGGCCCTGGGAATCGTGGTCGCGCCAATGCTTGGTCCGGTTGCCGGCGGTTGGTTGACGGACAACTACAGCTGGCGCTGGGTCTTCTACATCAATGTTCCGATCGGAATCATCGCAATTCTTCTTACTCAGGCATTCGTTTTTGATCCGCCCTACCTGCGGCGGGAGCGCACCGGAATTGACTATTGGGGCATCGGATTCCTCGTCGTCGGCATGGGAGCACTGCAGGTCATGCTTGACAAAGGCCAGGAGGAAGACTGGTTCGGATCGCGTTTCATCGTCGCGCTGCTCCTGGTGTCGATCCTCGGACTAGGCGGGTTAATTCTTCGGGAAATGAGGGCGAGCCACCCCATCATTGACCTCACGGTTTTCAAATATCGATCGTATGCGGTCGGCACATTCTTAATGACCATCGTTGGATTCGTGCTTTACGGCAGCACGGTGCTTCTCCCGCTTCTCATGCAGGAACTTCTCGGGTACACGGCAACCCATGCCGGTGTGACGAATCTTCCCCGAGGTTTGGCGTCGTTCCTATTCATGCCGGTGGTCGGCATCCTCACCGGCAAAGTGGATGCGCGAAAACTCCTGGCAGTGGGCCTTATTGCAACCGCTGCGGCAATGTTCATGGTCTCAAGTTTCAGCCTGGATGTGGGCTTCTGGAATTTCTGGTGGCCGCTCATGATTCAGGGAGCCGGGCTGGGGCTCATCTTTGTGCCCCTTACCACAGTTACAAACGACCCCATTCCACGCGAGCGCATGGGAAACGCGACCAGCATCTTTAATCTCATGCGCAACATAGGGGCTAGTATGGGAATTTCGGCCGTTACCACGATGCAATTCCGTCAGACCCAGGCGCATATCAACGTGCTCGGGGAACACGTTTCTAGCACCAGTTCCACAGCTCAGCGGACCATTGCCGGTCTTGAGCAGGTATTTATCGCGAGGGGTGCCGACCCGGTAACTGCTGCCCATCAGGCGCATGGAGCGGTTTGGGGAATGTTGCTGCGCCAGGCTTCCATGCTGGCCTACAACGACGTTTTCCGTTTTCTGGGAGGTATGTTCCTGATACTACTGCCCTTATTGTTCCTCATGAAGAAGCCGAAAGCGGGTAAGGGGCCACCCATGGCGCACTGAACCATCCTCAGATTTTGATATTTCGATCAGCAAGATTGAAACTTTGCGTGGGTTAAGGTCATCAGTAACATTGACACAGTGGGACCGAGTCCCTACGATATACGCAATCGATGAACGCTTCTCGCTCAATCCGCTGTCAGTGTTGTACATGTTGTTGTATGTGTGTACAGACTGGCGCCGGGAAGCTTCTGACCTGAAACACTGAGAACAAAAGGATCTGAAAAGCCCGTCGCCAGTGCCCCTGGTGATGGGCTTTTCCCTTTTGTACCAAAAAAATGTTTCCGATTTTCCTAAAACTCGAATCGCGGGCTTGCCTGGTAGTAGGTGCCGGCATTGTTGCACAGGGCAAAATCCAGGGACTAATCGCGGAGCGCGCGTCCGTCGAGGTCGTGGCTCCCGAAGCAACCGCTCAGATTCGTCAATGGGCTAAAGCAGGAGTCATCGCCTGGAACCAGCGCGCATTCCAGCCGGGCGATCTTGAGGGGAAGTTCCTGGTCGTGGTTGCTACTTCCTCTCGCGACGTCAACAAACGCGTGTTCACCGAAGCTCACGCGAGAGGCATCCTTTGCAACGCCGTTGACGATCCCTCGAATTGCGACTTCTACTACCCTGCCGTCGTGCGTCGAGGAGACCTGCAAATCGCAATCTCCACCGCAGGTCAAAGCCCAGCTCTGGCGCAAAGAATTCGCCAGGAGCTCGAAAAGAAATTTGGTCCTGAGTATGAATCGTGGGTTGTCAGCTTGGGTAAACAACGCGAAGAACTTGCTGGCACCGATCTCGATGCTGACGTTCGCAAGCGAATCTTGCATGAACTCGCCAGCCACGCTTCCTTTGAAGCGCGCAATGTTGCCCAGGAAGGCGGTCGAAACTGATGCAGGCCGGCAAAGCATTTCTCGTAGGTGCAGGCCCGGGCGATCCCGAGCTTCTCACGGTGAAGGCGGTTAAGGTGCTGCGCGCCGCCGACGTGGTCCTGCATGACAGTCTTGTCAGCTCCGAGATTCTCGCGCTGGTTCCACCCGGTGCCAAGCGCATTGATGTAGGCAAGCGCTGCGGCGTGAGAAGCACGCCGCAAGAGCAAATCAATCGCCTCCTGGTTGAGTACTCGCTCCTGGGATTGCAGGTCGTTCGGCTGAAGGGTGGGGACCCGTTCATTTTTGGCAGGGGAGGGGAAGAGCTCGCCGCACTGCGCCAGGTAGGAGTGGAAACGGAAGTTGTTCCGGGCATTACCGCGGCTTTGGGGGCCGCTGCGGTCACGCAGATTCCGCTTACTCATCGCGAGCTTTCATCGACTTTAATTCTAGTTACCGGCAACAGTAGGAATGCTGAGCACATAGTGAATTGGCCTGATGCCCTCCCTCAGAACGCGACCATCGTCGTGTACATGCCTGGCCATCATCTCTCTTCGCTCCAGCAGCGTCTATTGTCCTCCGGGGTTGCGCCGGAGGCGCCTTGTGCAATTATTTCTGGCGCAACTATCGAATCTCAACAAGTACACCTCACCGTTGTTGCGGAGCTTTTGCTGGCGCCGCGACTGAATGCACCGCGCCTCCTGGTTGTCGGTGAGGTCGTACGCTTTGCCGAAAGTCGTCAATTGTGCCAGCAGTTCAATGAATTTTCTTTGGGAATCGAGTATGCCGAGGCAAGTCCTAATACCGGAGAAAGTGCGTGAAAACCGATTTTGATCGCTTGAAGTTAGTTGCCGAGAGCTGGAAAGCTGAGCAGATTCTTTCATGGGCGTTCGCGACCTACGGCGAAGATGTCGCCATTGCGACGGGCATGGGTGCCGAAGGCATGGTGCTGCTCGACATCGCCTCGCGTATCAACCCCGATATGAAGGTTTTTACCGGCGACACCGAATTCCTGTTCCCGGAGACCTACGACCTTATCGATCGGGTGGAAGAGCGCTATGGGATCAAGATCGAGCGAATTCTGTCCCAGTTATCTCCGGAAGAGCAGGAACGTGAATTCGGCCCGAGGCTGTGGGCCAACAATCCTGACCGGTGCTGCGAATTGCGCAAAGTTGCGCCTCTGCGGCGCAAGCTCTCGACCCTCGATGCATGGATTACTGCTATACGCCGTGGCCAAACGCCGGAACGCGCCGGCGCCAAGAAAATTGATTGGGATCCAAAGTTCAATCTTGTGAAGATTAATCCGCTTGCCGATTGGACCCACCAGCAGGTGTGGAGCTACATCGTGAAGAACGACGTTCCCTACAATCCCCTTCACGATCGCAGTTATCCCAGTATCGGGTGCACCAATTGCACGCGCGCCGTCCGCCCCGGCGAAGACGCCCGCGCGGGACGCTGGGCGGGTTTCGGCAAAACCGAATGCGGTTTGCACACCCCGGCCACAGCAAGCGCTAACTTGGTTCAGCTGGCGGCAGTCGGGGCGGAAGACTAGAAGCGAACTTCTTTTCCCGGGACAACACGGTCTCCAACCGGTCTCATGGGTCGTCCCCTGTTCCCCTGTCCAGCAGGTGAACTCCGGTTGAAGGATTGCTTTCAAAGCTGAGCTCTGAATACTGAGCGCGGGCCACTGTATAATTCCCGCAACAATGGACTTCGATCAGCTGGTCACATTCCTCGAAGTGGCAAAGCTTGGAAGTTTCTCCCGCGCGGGGCAAAAGGTCTTTCGGTCGCAGTCCGCGGTCAGCGCGCAAATCCGGCAATTGGAACAGGCATACGGCGATCGTCTGTTGGACCGTAGCGGCAAGGACGTGACGCTCACCCCCGCTGGGCGCGCCTTATTCGCCTATGCCGAGCGCATGCTACAGATGCGCGATGAATCGCTTTTGGCAGTGGCTGATCAGGGCAGCACGCCGCGCGGAACAATCACAGTTGGGGCCAATGAAGCGACCTGCCTTTACGTGCTTCCCGATGTCTTTGCCAAGTACTGCAGCCTTTATCCCGGCGTGCAGATCAGCATTTATCGAAACTTCAGTTACAAGATTGTGGAGAAGCTGGAGACCGGTGCTCTGGATGTGGGCATCGTGACCCTTCCGGTGAAAAGCTCCAACGTTCGCACTCACCCGATCTTTCGCGATCAACTGATGCTAATGGTGAGTCCACAGAATTCGCTGGCGAAGTTGGAGGTCGTCACGGTCAGCGACATCGCAAAGCAACCGCTACTCCTGCCAAAAACTGGATTCAGCCGGCGTGTCATGGATAAGTTGTTTCGTCCCTACGCCCCTCAGCTGCAGGTTCGCATGGAACTGCCCAGCGTTGGGATGATCAAAAGCTTCGTGGCTGCCGGTCTGGGCGTCTCCATTATCAGCGCCAGTTTTGCCCGCGACCAGGTGCTCGCGGGACGCGTCAAGCTCATTCCGATTAAGGGGGAGGAGCTGTGGCGGGAGTTGGGCGTCGCCTACCGCCGCGACAGAACACTCACACGCGCAACCACCACGTTCATCAGTACGGTTCGCCAGCTCTCCGCGATGGCGAAGTAGGCTTAGCGTCGTGGACTTTTTTTGCGCCTCCTCCACCTGTTTCTGGCGTCTTGCAGCGGTATGAGAGATTCGTGGCGCCAAGCCGGCGTTTCGCGCGCCGTTCCACGCTGATAACTCGACTTGCTTGAGCACCAACTTTGCTCAGCGATGATGCTCGTAAATAGAAGTTGTTCGGGGAACTTGCTGGCACATTTCACGCACCAAACTAACCAACAAACCTCACACCTTTGTGTTATTCCTCCCGTGGTACTCTCAAACTGCTCTGGTGTGTGTTGCTTCGATTCAGGAGTGACCGCCCAAAAAGAAAATTTTCGGCGCCTGATGCGCACCGTAGAAACGTTGTCGGATCTCGGTCCCGAGATGACGGCGGAGCGGGAGTTCGCGCAAACGGCGCAGACAATGCTCGGCGCGCTCATGCAGGGCGCCGGCGCGAGCGAGGGTGTTCTTTTCGTTTTTATCGAAAAGCCCTCGATGCTGAACTCGGTTGCAGCCGCAGGGTTCGCGCTGATTCCAGAGCCCTCCGTGATCCCCCTTCTTCCTCGGCATGTGCATGCACTAAGTACGACCCACGGTGCCGTGCTTTTAGCCCAGTCCTCGTATGACACTTTTCTGAGCGCGAATGGAAACGTCGCCCCAGAGCTATTCAAGTGCATTGCTCCTCTAAAAGTCGGGGGAAAGTTGGTGGGCGCGGTCGCGCTGGGCCGTCGGGAGGGAGACGCGGTTTACGAAGAGGAAGCGCTGCAGTCTCTAGATTTGCTTTGTCACTATGTCGCGCTCTCCGTGCAGAACCATTCGCTTACCCAGACCCTGGCTCAACGCGTAGCCGAGAATCTTCGCCTCATGGCATCGCTGCATGGTTTCTACGACAACGCGCTTGAGGCGTTTGCGACGGCCATCGACGTGAAGCACGTCAACATCCACGGCCACTCCTTGCGGGTGGGGCGCTACGCCGCAGCGATCGGCGACGCCATGGGTATGGACATCAACGAGGTTGCCGCGCTGCGGTCGGCCGGGTACCTGCACGATATTGGCAAGGTGGCGGTTGATAAACGGCTGTTCGGGAAGCCGACCACGCTCGATCCCGAGGAATTTCAGGAGATGGCCGACCATACGACCGTGGGACACCAGATCGTCACCGGCGTGAATTTTCCGTGGCCAAGAATTCCTGAGGTTGTGCGCTGGCACCATGAACGGGCCGACGGCTCAGGTTATCCCGATGGCCTGCTGAACGACGACGTCCCGATGCAGGTGCGGATCGTTGGATTGGCCGATACATTCGACGCCATGATCAGCCCACGACCGTATCGTGAACCCTTGTCATTAGGCGCTACTCTGACCGAGATTGTTCGCATGGCGCCGCAGAAGTTTGATCCCAACGCCGTACACGCCCTGTTGATTCAGATTCGCCGCGATGCGGTGGGTACGAACCGCCAGCCGCTCCTCGAAGACCGGGCTGCCGGGCACCTGGCACCGACGGACATTGACCATTTGGCTGCCACCTTGCAGCATAAAGTTTCTAACGGCCGATCTTTTCTCACCTAAACTCTCACCATGGCCGACGTACTCGAGCGCCTAAAAATCCTGATCGACTCTTCAACGCCGATTATTGTTGTGGAGACCGTTGAGGAGACACGGGCCGTGCAATTGGTCCGCGAAGCGTCGTCAGGGCTGAACCTGGCAGTATTTGAATGGAGCATTGCCAGCGGACTTATGCGATGCGGCGGCGAGCCTGGCGCAGTTTCGCACGAAGCGAAGTTTCCCGGCGCGGCTCGGTCCATGCTTCATCACCCGGATGAGGGCACCGCCAATGCAATCTATAACACCCGGGAACCTGCACAGGCGCTGGGAGCTTTGGAATCAATTTCGGTAGAGGCTGTCTTTATACTGAAAGACTTTCATCGCCATATGGAAGATCCCGTCGTCGTTCGGCGCCTGCGCGACGTCGGTCAGAAGTTCTCAACCAATCGGAAGACGGTCATCATTACGGCCCCTGCGCTGAATATTCCACCGGAGCTGACTAGCCTGGTCGAATTTCTGGAACTCCCTTTGCCCGACAAGCTACGGTTGCGCCAGATTCTTGACGATGTGTGGACGCGAGTGAGTGCGAGCCGGACCCTGCACAAAACGCTGGATGCGTCTGGAGTCGACGCCGTGATCCAGAACCTTCGCGGTCTGACCGAAGAGGAAGCCGAACGGGCGATGTCGCAGGCCCTGGTTACGCGGTATGGCTTGGTTCCCGAGACCGTCACCGATGTACTCGAAGCCAAGAAGGAACTGCTCCATCACTCGGGAATGTTGGAGTTCGTCGATTGCTCCGAGAATATGGGCTCGATTGGTGGACTAGAAAATCTGAAGAGCTGGCTGGGGCAGCGTCGCGGCTCGTGGGAAGACTCGGCGCGTCAGTTCGGCCTGGAGCCAGCTCGCGGTGTGATCATTCTGGGCGTGCAGGGTTGCGGCAAATCCCTTTGCGCGCGGGCGATTGCCGGCGAATGGAAGTTGCCGTTGGTGAAGTTTGATACCGCGGCGATCTACGACAAGTACATTGGCGAGACGGAAAAGCGAATTCAGAAGGTTTTTCGCGTTGCGGAGGGTCTGGCTCCTTGTGTCCTGTGGATCGATGAGTTGGAGAAGGTTTTTGCCGGCAGCGGGCCAGATTCGGCGTCCGTTGACGCAGGTGTCTCGTCGCGAATCTTGGCATCGTTTCTTTCCTGGATGCAGGACCGTCGAGCAGCCGTCTTCGTTGCGGCAACCTGCAACAACGTGACGGTGTTGCCACCGGAGTTGATTCGGAAGGGAAGATTCGACGAGCTGTTTTTTGTCGATTTGCCGAAGCAGGCAGAGCGCGAACAGATTTTTGGAATCCAACTGAGCAGGCGAAAGCGAAGTCCACTCGAATTTGACCTCAAGCAGGTCGCGGCCGCGGCGCGTGGATTTTCTGGCGCGGAGATTGATGCGGCCGTTCAGAGCGCGCTTTACGCCGCCTATAGCAGCAAACAGAACCTCACAACACAAATCTTGCTGGATGTACTCGGCAAGACCGTGCCTCTCTCCACCACCCGCGCCGAAGAGATCCAGGCACAACGAGACTGGGCGAAGGAGCGCGCGGTGCCGGCTTCGGCGAGTAGCGCGCGTGGAGAAACTGCTTAGTTGCAACCCCTTGCGGAGGAAACTTGAACGACTACGTGTTATCGGTGATGCTGGGAATCATTGAAGGCATAACGGAATTTCTGCCCGTCAGTTCGACCGCGCACTTGCGGATTGCCGAGTCGCTGTTTCACATAAGCCTGGGCGATGGCTATTGGAAGATGTACACCATCGTCATTCAATTGGGCGCTATCTTGACTCTCCCCATCTACTTTCGCGCACGCATCGCCAAGTTCTTGAGCACTTTCCCGGCTGGGGAGAATGGCGACCGCAACGTACTCACCCATCCACTTGGGCTGACGATGGTGGCGTTCGTGGTCACGGCGGTACCCGCATTTCTCTTGACGAAAATCATTGGCAAGCACCTCGAAAGCTTGACCATCATGGGGACCTCACTGCTGGTCGGCGGCATCGCGATGTGGGCCGTGGACGCCATGAATGCACGGGCCGAGAAGATGGGCCCAACCGCGACCGGCACCCGCATTCGTACCTGGAAGATAGAATCAATGAACCTGGGCCAGGCTATTTGGATTGGCGCTTGTCAAATTCTGTCGGCGGTTTTCCCGGGAACCTCGCGATCGATGTCCACAATTGCCGCCGGTCAGATTGCGGGTATGTCAAGGGCGTCGGCGCTTGAGTTCTCCTTCTTTCTGTCCATTCCCACGATGGTGGTAGCTACCGGCTACGACCTGCTGAAATCTCTTCGGGGAAAAGGCGCAAATCCGATTGGAGTGTCGCAGATCGATGTGCACGGCTGGGTGGTCCTGCTAATTGGCTTTGTCGTTTCGTTCTTTGTTGCCTATGCGTCGGTCGCATGGTTCATGGCTTGGGTGCGGCGGCGAGGATTCACTCCGTTTGCCGCCTATCGCATTCTCCTCGGTGCTCTCGTGCTGGTGTTTGCCTCGAGGCTGGGATAGCCCTTTGCATCTCTGTCGCCTAACTGGACCTGCCTGGAGCAATGCCCGAAGGATCGCCTTCCTGGGTGAAGCAAACCAATTTCCGCGGTGACCGCGAATTGCTAACCTTTTCGTCTGGCGCTAGTCTATTGCGGTGAATTGGTGTGTTCAAATTCTGTGTTCAAGCCGCACACTCCACGCGACTGAGCTAGGTACTTAAGGAGATCTCTCATGAGCAAGAAAATCTCGGTTGGACTTCTTTTCATTTTGAGTTTCGCGATCCTTGTTTCCGCAGAGGATAAGAGCAAGCGCCCCAGTCCGCCCGCACAAGCGCAATGCAAGTTGCCCGACGGGAAGACGATCACTGTTGACTACTCAAGCCCACGACTCAAAGGACGAAAAGTGGGGGGCGAGGTTGCTCCTTTTGGCGAGATATGGCGCACCGGCGCAAATGAAGCAACCACCTTTGTGACAACAGCGAATCTCTCAGTCGCGGGAACCGATGTCCCCGCGGGAAGTTACACGATCTTCACAATTCCTGAGCAGGATAAGTGGACGCTGATTCTCAGCAAAGTCACTGGCGAGTGGGGAGTCCCCTATAAGGATGAATACAAGTCGCAGGAATTGGGCCGAGTTCCCATGCAGGTTTCGAAGACGTCGGCCCCGGTTGAAAACTTTACCATCAGCTTTGATCAAAGCGGCGGCTGCACACTGCAGCTAAGCTGGGGCAATACCATGGCCTCGGCGAAGTTTACCCAGAAATAGCGGCAGAAGAATCAGTCCGAGCATATTCAGGCGGAAGGCCCATGGCCTCCGCTTTTTTTTCACAGCTCTGCCTTGCTGGCGGCGGCGTTAAAATGACGCTGAGTTCAACGGGAGGTGTTTTCATGCCCGTGTACGACTACGTGTGCCAGGACTGCAAAAAAACCTTCGAGCGCATTTTGACCCTTCATCAACACGACAGCGAAGAAATGCGCTGTCCTGAATGCGGTAGCAAGAATATAGAACAGGAAGCAGCTGCGTTCTACGCAGTGACTTCGAAGAAAAGCGCATAAGACAGGCAGGCGAAAGCTCCCGAACGGGATCTCTGGCATTCCCGCTGTTTTAGCTCTGGGCGGCGCGTTTCCCCTCTATGGCGTGCAAGTGTGTGCGCAGTCGCGCGAGCACCTGCTCGCGATGGGAGTCATCGAGTTCGCCTTTGAGTTCGTCCAAGGCAAAGTGCACGATGTCGTGGTGATGGACTTCAAGCGGTGCAACATCGTTGCTGAGTTCGAGCCAAATTCTGTGCAGGAGGTCGATCTCCTTGGGGGTGAGGTGTGGCGCGTGCGGCCCGAGGTAAAAGACGTGTTCTTGCCCCCCAGGGAAGTAGATCACCAGCGTCAACTGCGGTTTGGGATCGGGCAGGTGCTCCCACGCGAGTCCCGCCAGACGAGCTTCCTCCGTGACAGGACTAGTTGGCGACGCACCCAGGACGACCACAGACGACGCCAGTCCCTGAGCTGACTTTAGGACCGCTTCCCATTTCTCCGTCGCCCCGGCCACGGCGAGGTGAATTGTTTTTCCTTTTTTTTCAGCAAGTCCGAGGGCGCGGGTAAATAGGGTCTGCTCTTCCGTGCTGAACAATTGCTCGGGTTCGAGTTCGTATTCGCCGCCTGCCGCGCGCCCCAGAAAACGAAGATGGAGCGCGACCACGTCGTGTTTGCGTGCGTCCACGCGGTCGAGCGTCGCTGCCAGGCTGTACAGGGTGTTGTAGTTGCGCACCATCACCAGCACGTTGCCGGGGCGAACGCCCAAGGCTTGCGGCGTGAGGGCGTCGCCGGGATCGATGTTGAACTGATCGAGTTCAGCATGGCCCTTCGCCTGCCTGCGCGTGACGTGCTCAGAGATTTCGAATACGGCAAAGAAAACAACCGTAAACGCGAGTCCCGAGATGGTTGCAACTTCCTTGGTGAAAAGGTTGATGGTGCACAGAGCAATCAAGGTGAGAGTGATCACCACCAAACCGAACGGTATTTCGGTTTTCCCCAAGTGAAAGTTCAGCGGAACGCGATACTCGCGCTGGCCGGGTTCTTTGTATCGAAGAACCAGCACGGCCAATCCCTTCATGGAGAAACTCCACATCACGCCGAACGCGTACGCTTCGCCGAGGACGAAGATATCGCCACGGCTGAGGATAATGGTGAGCAGTTGCAGCGCCACCACCAGATTGAGAATTCTGTAGGACGTGCCATAGCGCTTCTGGGGTCTGCGGAACCAATCGGGAAGAATGCCGTCTTCGGAAACACGGTTAAGAACCCCATTCGACCCGACAATGGCGGTGTTGACGGCCCCGGCGAGCATCAAAACGCCGACCACCACCACGAAGGCATGGAAGGCGAGTTTCAGCCAGAGCGGCCCGACCAGGTTCATCGCCAGACCGCCGATCAGATTGTCCTGGAACTGAGTGCGGATCGAGTCCGGAATGATCATGACCGCGAAGAATGAGACACCAGCCGTGAAGACCAAGCTATACAGGAAGATGATCAGCGCGGATTTCTTCAGGTTCGGAAGCTTTGGATGTTCGATCTCGCGATACACCTGGGCCATTGTTTCCTCGCCGCTCATGGCCAGGACGGAGTGGCCGAGTCCAATAAGAATTCCGATGAAACCGATCGCCGGGAGACTGGTATGCCTCAACCATCCCAGCGCGCCACCGTGTTGGCCTTCGTAGAAGGTGATGGTGTGGGCGCTCGGAAGCGGGGGCAGGTGCGCGCCGCGAACCAGCATGGTGTAGCAGCACCACAGGATCATGATCACCACCATGATGGTGGCGACCTCCATGATGCGCATCGCCTTCTCGCTCGACTCGTGTATGCCCTTGATGTTTTCTCGCCAGAAGTAAATCGTGCAAACGATGGCAAACACCGCTGCGGTAGCATTATCCGGGAGCTGTAGGTGTACGTGCGCGTACAGGAAGAACTCGTTCAGTAGCCCGGACAGGTACAGCCCGGCGGAAACGCCGCTGATTGGTCCAGTCAGGATGTAGTCAAACATCAGGGCAGAGACGGAGAACTTCGCCAGCCCTGACCCCATCGCCTCTTTGACCACGCGATACACGCCCCCGCGGACGAACATGCTGCAACTCTCGATATAGAGCGAAGCGACCGTACCCGCGATCAGCATGATGGCGAGAATGAACCACGGGGCGGTTTTCCCGATGAAGTGCTCGGCAATGCCACCGGCGTAAAAGGCGGAAGAGCCCATGTCGTTCAGCACGATGGCGGCGACTCGCCAGAAGGAAATGAAGGCGAGCATGGCGCTGGATGCGACCAGCACGCGTTGACCTGTTCTTGGTTGGGGAATTTCTGAAGTAGCCATTGATACGGTCCAGCGAACGGTCGCGGACGCGCTCCTCTCCACGTCTGCGAGGTTAGCTGTCGGGCTTGGACTGAAAGGTGTCCTACCGTCAGCCGGTTGGGCCGGCCGCGACGGATTCGCCCCGTCGGAATCGCTTCCGGTGCGGGTCCCCCGCTCCCGCAAAAGTGCGGGACTCGACGTACTTTGTGATTTTATGCGCTCACAAGCGTTGGTCGCAAGGTATCGAAGTAGTGGTTAATCGGAATGACAACACTCATCCGCTGTCGTCGGAGCGCTTTTGCAACTCCTGCCAGAGCCGGTTGAGCACCTGTTCGCGGTTGGAGCTGTGCAACTCGCGGTCTAATTCCTCTAAGGCCACGGCAACGACATGGTAGTGATGTGCACCGGCGAAGTGGGGATCAGAGGTAACTTCAAGCCAAATACGATGCAGAAGGTCGAGATCCTGCGTTCTGAGCCGTGGCGTGTGCGGGCCGAGCGAGTACTCTCGCGCCGTGCCATTGGGCAGGCGGATTTCGAGGATCAGTCGAGGTCTCGGTTCGGGAAGACGCTCCCACCCATCCCCAGTGCGTTTTGCCTGCTCGTCAGGCGTGAGCTTGTTGGAGAGGCCGCAAACGATGCGGCTGGATTCCAGGCGCTGTGAAGTAGCAACGATCGCGTCAAAAACGTCGGTCGCTGGGACTACGAGAAGAGAGATGGGCTTGCCCTCTTTTTCAGCAGCGGCTACGGCGGCGGTGAACAACTCCTGCTCGTAGTGCTCGAAAACCTGAGCAGCCTCGAAAACGGTGTTGCCACTGAAGGAGTGTTCGCGGTGGTAGAGGCGAGCCGTCATTACAACGACATCTTGTTTCGTTGTGTCGGTGCGACGAAGCACGTCCCGCAGATAATAGAGGTTCTTCGGATCGCGCACCGCTACCAGGATGTTTCCGGGACGTACACCCAAGGTATCGGTGGCAGGTTCTTCATTGCCATAGACACGAAATTGATCCAGGCCCTCGGGCTTTCCAGCGCGAAGCCGCGCCGCGCGGCGCTCCGAGTAAGTAAAGATTCCGAAGAATACCAGGCTGAAAGAGATACCTCCCACGGTAGCTTCGTACTTAGTGAAGAAGTTTACCAAGGCGGTGAAGAACAAAACGGTCGCAATAAGGATGATGCCGAGCGGGAGTTCCCGCCCGTTGCCAAGAGGGATGTTGCCAGGGACCTTCCATTCCCGCTTCGCCGGCTCGGTGTAGCGCAGAACGAGGATTGCCAGAGCCATCATGGCAAAGCTCCAGATGACGCCGAAGGCATACAAGCCCGCCAGTGTGAATACGTTTCCTCCCGTGAGAATGATGGTCAGCAACTGCAGGCCAACCACAAGATTGATGATGCGGTAGCTGGTCCCGAATCGAGGATGCGGTTTTTGGAAGCTGTCGGCGAGAACGCCATCCTCGGCCACGCGGTTTAGAACGCCGTTCGCGCCGACGATGGAGGTGTTATGCGCGCCGGACAGAATCAGCACGCCCACGAGAACCACAAATCCGTGAAAGATAAGCCGTGCCCACAACGGGCCCCAGAGGTGCATCGCGATGCCGCCGATGAGGTTGCCGAAGAACTCGGGCCGCACTGCATCGGGGATGATCATTACCGCGAAGAACGAAGTGAGAGCCGTGAACAGCAGCGCATAAACGCCTATCACCACGGCTGCTTTCTTCAAGTTCAGTAACTTGGGATGGGCGATTTCGCGATTTACCTGAGCCAGGGTCTCTTCGCCACTCATGGCCAGAACCGAATGGCCGAAACCAAGCAACAAAATAAAGAGGGTGGAATGCGTAAGCCATGTGTCCTTCAGGGCATATAACCAGCCGAGAGATTCGCGATCCAGCTTGATGGTGTGTTTCAGCGGATTCGGGGGTACCTGGAATGGGCCGTGTAGAACCGTAACCGTGCACCATACGATCAGGATAACGACCATGACAGTGGTGACAATCATGATGCGCACAGCCGTAGAACTCGACTCGTGTATTCCCTGAATGTTCTTCCACCAGAAGAACATGGCTACGGAGGCGCCGAACGCTGCCGCAAACGCGTTGTCTATGGAGAATGCGAAAGGATGGTGCAGGTATTGTGCGATATCGTGCAAAAAACCCACGAGGTATTGGCCGGCCACGACTGAACTCAGAGGGCCGGTGAGTACGTAATCGAAAAGCAGAGCGGAAACCGAAAACTTAGCCAGCGTTCCCCCCATTGCGCGACGCACCACGCGGTACACGCCACCTCGCACGAACATGCTGGTCGATTCAATGTAGAGGGCGCGAACACAGTTTGCGAACAGCATCACCCCGAGGATGAACCAAGGCGCGCTTTTGCCGATAACCTTCTCAGCATCTCCGCCCACGTAATAGGCTGAGGAACCCAGGTCGGAGAGCACGATGGCCGCAGCTCGCCAGAAGGAGATAAAGCTGAGCAGGACGGTGGTCGCGACAAAGACCTTGACCGTTGGACGATTGAAGTTCTGGGTGGACGAAGCCATGCCGACTGTAAACAAACTACAGTCTCAGCAATTTAACACACGGCTCCTGAATCCTGCTGTGGCGTTTGCGGGGCAGAGTTGGGCAGAACTGCGAAAACTAGTCGACCTTTACTCTGGTACCGGCCGGAAAATGCTCATCGAGGTCCAGGTTGAGTTCTAGGACATTCACCCGGGCTTCGCCCAGTACGCCGAACGTCCGGCCCTGGCTATGCTTCGCAACCACAGAACGAAGTTGGTCCATGGTGATCCCGCGAGCGTTAGCGACCCCCGCCAGTTGGAATTCGGCATTGGCCGGAGTAATGTGAGGATCGAACCCTGAGGCCGAGGTTGTCACCATGTCGATAGGAACGGGCGCACCGGGATTTTCCCTTTGTGCTGCGATCACGTCCCCCTTCACGCGATCGAGCAGCTTTTGATTGGTTGGACCTAGATTTGAGCCTGCGGAGTTGCCGGCATCATAGCCGTTACCCGCCGCCGATGGGCGGGAATGGAAATATTGCGGTCCGGCAAATCCCTGGCCGATGATGCTAGAGCCGATGACCCTGCCATCTTTCACGATCAGCTGACCATTTGCTTTGTGAGGGAAGATTACCTGCGCCAGTCCGGTCACGATCATGGGATACATCAACCCGAACACCACGGTTGTCACAACGGTCATGGCAATGGAAATCCAAAGATTTTTTTTCATAATGACTCCTACACCAGGCCTACGCGCGTGATGATCATGTCAATCAGCTTGATTCCTATGAACGGAATGATCACGCCACCGACCCCATAGATTGCGAGATTGTTGCGCAGCAGCGTGGCCGCGCCCATGGGACGGTACTTTACTCCGCGCAGAGCCAGCGGAATCAGCGCGATAATGATGAGCGCGTTGAAGATGACGGCTGACAGGATCGCCGACCGCGGTGTCTGTAAGTGCATGACATTGAGCGTGTTCAGCACGGGGAACGTTGCAGCGAACATCGCGGGGATGATGGCGAAGTATTTCGCCACGTCGTTCGCGATGGAGAACGTGGTCAGTGAGCCGCGCGTCATGAGCAATTGCTTGCCGATCTCGACGACTTCAATCAGCTTCGTGGGATTGGAATCGAGGTCGACCATGTTGCCGGCTTCCTTCGCCGCTTGCGTGCCGGTGTTCATGGCGACGCCCACATCGGCCTGAGCAAGCGCGGGTGCGTCGTTGGTGCCATCGCCGGTCATCGCCACCAGCTTGCCCTCGGCCTGCTCTTTGCGGATTAGGTCCATCTTGTCCTTTGGCGTGGCCTGGGCTAGAAAATCGTCTACGCCCGCTTCCCGCGCAATTGCGGCTGCAGTGAGCGGATTGTCGCCGGTAATCATTACCGTTCGAATGCCCATGGCCCGCAGCTGATTGAAGCGATCGCGAATGCCGCCTTTCACAATATCCTTAAGCTCAATCACGCCCAGGGCCCCGCGAGCCTTTTCTGCAACAACCAGAGGAGTGCCGCCAGAGCGGGCAATTTCTTCGACAGTGATGCGCACTTCGTTAGGGAACTTGCTGCCATTCTCGGAGACAAAAGTCGCGATCGATTCAGCTGCCCCTTTACGGATCTGGAAGCCGTTCAGATCTACTCCCGACATGCGCGTGTTCGCCGAAAAAGGAACGAATACGGCTTCATGTGATCCGAACTCGCGTCCCCGCAGTCCGTACTTCTCTTTGGCCAAGACGACAATGGAGCGGCCTTCGGGAGTCTCGTCGGCTAAGGACGAAAGCTGCGCAGCGTCGGCCAACTCTCTGTCGGTAACCCCCGGTGCGGCGATGAAGCGTGAAGCCTGACGATTGCCGAGGGTAATGGTTCCAGTCTTGTCGAGTAGCAGCGTGTTTACATCCCCCGCGGCCTCGACCGCACGTCCCGACATGGCGAGCACGTTGTGCTGGATCAAGCGATCCATTCCAGCGATGCCGATGGCCGAGAGGAGACCGCCAATCGTCGTGGGAATAAGGCAAACCAGCAGTGAAACAAGTACGAACACCGTCTGCGGCGAGCCGGAGTAGATTGCGAACGGCTGCAGCGTGACGACGGCGAGCAGGAAGACAATCGTCAGTCCCGCCAGAAGAATGTTCAGAGCAATCTCGTTGGGTGTCTTCTGCCGTTCGGCGCCCTCGACCAAGGCAATCATGCGGTCGAGAAAGGTCTCGCCTGGGTTAGAGGTAATTCGCACTTTGATGTGATCCGACAACACACGCGTACCGCCGGTGACGGCCGAGCGGTCGCCACCCGCTTCGCGTATCACGGGAGCGGACTCCCCGGTAATGGCCGATTCGTCGACCGACGCCACGCCCTCAATGATCTCGCCATCGGAGGGGATGAACTCACTGGCCGAGACCAGAACGAGGTCGCTGGCCTTGAGCTTGGAGCTGGGAATCTGTTCGATTCTTCCATCCTGCTTGACCAGATTGGCGACCGTCTCAGACCTGGCCTTGCGCAAGGTGTCGGCTTGTGCCTTGCCGCGCCCCTCCGCCATCGCTTCCGCGAAGTTCGCGAACAGCACCGTGAACCACAGCCAAAGGGTGATTTGCAGGTTGAAGTTGAACGCGCTCGCGCCGTGCTTGAAGAGCAGAACGGTGGTGATTACGCTCCCGATCTCGACCACAAACATAACGGGATTACCCATCATCTTGCGCGGGTTGAGCTTCAGCACCGAGTCCCACATCGCGCGCTTTACGATCGTTCGTTCCCAGACTGCTTTTTGTTTTGCCATACCAGCCCTTACTTAGCTCATTCGCGACTGCAAAATCATGACTGTCCTTCTGCCACTCACTGCCGCTTCAACCACCAGCGACGAATCGCAACGACCGACCACACTGCTTCAACCAGTCCGAAGGGCCAAGCACCCTGCAGGAATCCGTAAGCTGAACCCAGCCCGCACGCGAAGGCGAACGCCAGGGTGAACCGCTCGCTTCGCGGTTCGAGTGCATAGGTCACCAGCATCAGGGTCACCGCAAACAGCCCAAACGCCGACAATAGGGTCATCCGCTTTGTGTCCTCTCATCAGAATGCCTTTCCCGCCATCATCAGCAGGTGCTCAAGAATCGGGCCAAGACTGAGTGCGGGAAAGAAGGTCAGAGCACCAATAATGAGTATTACTCCGATGAGAAGTACTGTGAATAAAGGCGTGGTGACCGGGAACGTCCCGAGAGAGGGCGGCACATATTTCTTCTGCGCTAGATTTCCGGCAATCGCCAGCATGGGAATGATCATCAGGAAACGACCTATGAGCATCGTCATTGCGCCCGAGATGTTGTACCAGGGGGTGTTGGTGGTGAGCCCGCCGAATGCTGAACCGTTGTTGCCAGCCTGCGAGGTGAAGGCGTACAGGATTTCGCTCAAACCATGAGGGCCAGGATTCGAAATGCTCGAAGTGCCGAAGTTGTAAACGGCGGAGACCGCTCCCAGTCCGAGGATGATCAACGGAAAACTTAACACCACCAGCATTGCCATCTTGACGTCATAAGACTCGATCTTTTTACCCAGATATTCCGGGGTCCGCCCGACCATCAACCCGGCGATGAAGACGGCGAGGATGATGTACACCAGCATTCCGTACATGCCGGATCCCACCCCGCCGAAGACGACTTCACTCAGCATGATGTTGGCGAGGGGAACCAGGCCACCGATAGGCGTGAAGGAGTCATGCCAGCTGTTAATCGCGCCGCAGCTCGAGTCGGTTGTGACCGTTGCCCATAGGGCGCTGTTGGCGATTCCGAAGCGGACTTCCTTGCCTTCCATATTTCCGCCAGGTTGGGTGAGAGACGCCCGTTGGTCAGTTCCGGCGAGCAGCGGATTCCCATGAACTTCGGCCCAGTAAGCAACAAGCACTCCGGATAAGAACAAGGTCGCCATCGCCGCCCACACCGCCCAGCCATGACGTTGCGAGCCCGTCATCTGACCGAGGGTGTAGGTAAGCGCGGTGCCGAGCGAGAAGATTGCGACGAGCTCAACCAGATTGCTGAGCGGAGTTGGATTCTCGAAAGGATGGGCACTGTTGGCATTGAAAAATCCACCGCCGTTGGTTCCAAATTCCTTAATGATTTCCTGTGACGCGACAGGACCTTGCGCAATCGTCTGGTCAGTCACGGTGTCCATCACTGCCTTGCCCTGGGCATCGAGGACAGGTTTGCCATCCGCGCCAACTTTTGGAACCTGCATCGATTCCACGAGCTTTGCCGAGTCATAGGGCTTGAGGTTCTGCACGACGCCTTGGGACACGAGCAGCAAGGCCCCCAGGATGCAAACCGGAAGCAGTACCCACAAACTGCAGCGAACCAGATCAACCCAGAAGTTGCCAATGGTTTGCATCTGGCGACGCGCGATTCCACGAATGAATGCGATTGCCAGGACGACGCCCACTGCCGCGGACATGAAGTTGTGGTAGGCCAGACCCGCCATCTGCGTGAGATAGCTCATCGTGGTCTCGCCGCCATAGTTCTGCCAATTGGTATTCGTCGTGAACGATGCGGCGGTGTTGAAGGCGAGCGGTGCGGGATTCACCGCGCCAAGTTTTTGCGGATTCAGCGGCAGGAAGCCTTGGAGGCGCTCGAACCCATACAGCACGAGCATGGAGACTGCGCTAAACAGGAGCATGGAGACGCAATACTCTTTCCAACCCATTTCGTGGTTCTCGTCGACCCATGTCAGCTTGTAAATCAGGCGCTCGATGGGGCGGAGGACCGGATCGAGAAATGTGCGCTCGCGGTTGAATACCCGCGTCATAAACTTGCCTAGCGGCCTAGTAATCAGCGCCACAATAGCGAAAAACAAGAGGATCTGGAACCAACCGTTGGCTGTCATCAGAACTTCTCCGGACGCAACAAGGCGTAGACGAGATATACCGAGGTTAGCGTGCTGATTGCGAGCATGATGATCGATTCAAGACTCATAGGACATCCCTCACCGAATGCGGTCGCAGAACTCGACATATCCAATCGAGATTGCAAAAAATGCGATTGTGACTACGATCCAAAGTAGGTCTTGCACGGAACCTCCCGGCTAGCGAGTTGCCACGCCGCGCACTTTGCGAGTGGCGACTTTTTCTACGGTATAGAGCCGAACCACATTTCCCCGAGTCGCCTGGGTTGAAACAGGCCTGATTTCAACCTTTGGTCTCCTTCGGAGATTTCTTGATTCCCGCCGCAAGGCGCAAAGGAAATAAACTAGGAATCCGCAACCGGCAATTGCGATCTGCGTGAAGATCAGAAGAGCTGGGTTCATATTGCCTTCGTTTCTGTCTTGCCTCTCTACGATTGATTTGAGCAACCCGGGCGTAAAAGTTGGCTAAAAGGTTCGTAAGGAATATGTAAAGGCCGCAGGAGGCTTTGGAAGGACGGCAATGAAGAGGTCTCGTCTAATTGAAGTTCCAGCCGAGTTCCACAAGCAAGAGGTGATTGCCTTGCATGAGGCCAGAATTCCCGATCTCATAAGCAGCGTACAGAGTCGCCTTTGAACTCAGCTTGATTGCAGCGCCTGGCGTAAAGTATCCGGTGGCATGGTTCCCCGTGAACCAGTCTGCGGCAAGAGTCACTCTCTTGCTCATCGGCTGCTCGATCCCGAACTGCCCGCCGGCTTTGTTGCCGCTCGCGACCACATGACTTGTGAAGTCGAAGGCGCCCATGGTCAACCGGGTTTGAGTTTCGAAAGTTTTGGTAAGCGCCACGTAGAAGTAGTTGCCCAAGTTGTACGTTCTGTTCTGGACAGGAATGAAAACCTCGTTGCCGACTACAATAGCCCATCCCTTCTGGTTATAGGGTCTCCACTTGACGGTTGGAGTTAGTGTTGCTTGAGACGGGCCGGGCGTGCTCATGCCGTTGAGATTCAAGCCGACTTCGATTTGGTGACCGGTTCCGGCGACTATACGTGGCGTGTAGGCGCTGGTGCTTGTCTCCCAGAGATAGGCAAAGTCAAATTCACCGTACACTTTGCCTCGGTCGAGGACGTCTCCGCTGGGAACGTTAAAGATTGTTTCCTGTGCGAGGGCGGAGGTCGAAAGAACTCCTCCAACGAAAAGAAGGACCACTACTCGAAACACCGCCATGGGTGAGCTCCGGACCTCGACCTGGAGGTCTCTTGACCTCTATTCGAGCGGACAACTCATAAAGAAGAGCTAAGAAGCTCGTAAGCAAGTTATAAAGATTACTGCAGCCGAGTACTCACGTATCCTGTCCCACTCCCCCGGGTTCGAAGCGATATCCCACCCAGGGTTCGGTCAAGATGTAAGACTGCGATCCCTTGTCCTCGATCTTTTTCCGCAGCTGTCCGATGAAAACCCGTAGATACTCTGGCTGTTCGGTGCTGTTCGGGCCCCATATAGCGGTAAGAAGCTTGCGGTGCGTGACCACCTTTCGGGGATTACGAGCCAGATAGGCCAGCAAATCGAATTCTTTCGGTGTGAGCTTCAGCTCACGATCACGAACGTAGGCGACGTGAGCATCAAGATCGACGCGAAAGTCGCCTTCGGCGATTAATCCCCCGGGGCTTTCCTGTCCCTGGGGAACTCGCCGCAGGTTCGCGCGAACACGGGCCAAGAGCTCATTGATGCCGAAGGGCTTGGTGACATAATCGTCCGCGCCCGCATCGAGCGCCTGAACCTTGGTACGCTCCTCACCCTTCACCGATAGCACGATGATTGGCGCGTTCGACTTCTGGCGAAAACGGCGGCACAGTTCGAGTCCGTCCATCACCGGCATGGAAAGATCGGTGATCATCAGGTCCGGCGACCAATCTCGTGCTATATAAAGGGCGGTGTCGCCGTCATTGGCCACGCGCAGATCGTAGCCGTGTGCATCGAGCGAAGTGCGCAACACGCGCGTAATCTGCGGCTCATCATCGACGATCAGAATCCGCCGGTGCTCGCTGGGATGCTCTGCAGGACTCACTTCGCCTCCTGCGTCACTATATGGACGTCGATCGGCGGAGCGTTGCGCAAAAACTTCTGGATCACAGTGAGATACAAGTATTTCTTCCAGCCCTCTTGCGCCGAGCGACCGAAAATTACGTGGGTGATGTGTTTTTCGCGTACGAACTCAGCCATTCTTTCGGCCACGCTACCGCGGGGAAGTCGAACGATCGTGGCACCTAGGTTTTCGGCAAACTGAATGTTCTCCTGCAATGTGCGGCGGTTGTCAGTGTTCTCGTCAAGGGCGGAGTCGACATAGACGACGAACAGCTCGGCGTCGATCCCATGGGCCATGCGAGCTCCCCGCGCGATCAGATACTGGGCAATGGGGTTGGAGCTGATCGCAACCGCAATCTTCTCAGCTACGGCGACGGCCGGCTGCAGCCCTTCCCGTGACCAATGTGCTTCCAAGCTCTTATCGACAACCTGCGCCACCTGACGGAGCGCGAGTTCACGCAGAGCGATCAGGTTTCCTCGACGAAAAAAGTTCCCTAACGCACGCTCAGCGCGATCCAGAGGGTAGATGTCGCCGCGTCTCATGCGTGTTTGCAGCGCCTCTGGCGTGAGATCCGACATTACGATCTCTTCCGCCCGCTGAATCACCCAATCAGGAACGGTCTCGCGGACGTGAATACCAGTGATGCGTTCCACGAGCGGGTTGAGGCTCTCGATATGCTGGACGTTGACGGTTGAAAGCACGTCGATCTTTGCGTCAAGCAGATCGATAACGTCCTGGTAACGTTTGGGGTGTTTGCTTCCTTCGATATTGGTGTGAGCAAGTTCATCGACCAGAACGACCGTGGGCTTGCGGGAAAGTACTGCGTCCACATCCATTTCGGTGAAGACGGTGCCTTTATATTCGATTTCCTTACGCGGAACGGCCTCCATCTTCGAAACCAGCTCCAATACCCCTTTTCGGCCATGGGTTTCGACGACGCCGACGATAACGTCCTCACCGCGGCTGTAGCGGCGGATGCCCTCGCTGAGCATGCTGTAGGTCTTGCCGACGCCCGGTGCATACCCCAGGAAGATCTTGAAGATCCCTTGCTTTTTTTCGGGAGCCACTTCTTCCAGCCATTGTTCAGGGCGTTTTTGCACTTGAACATTGTCAACCGAGTCTAGGCGTTTGTCGAGGAAGTAGGCCCGAACGCCAGGTTCGCCGTGCTTTGAGTGTGACATGAGTCGCGCTACAATCGCGCACGTGAAAGTCCAAGTTAAGAGGTTTGGCCGCGCCGCCTTGTGTGTCGTGCTCGTTGTGGCCGTTGTCGCCTTCTATCGGCACGTGATTCAGGTAAATACCACAACCGTAGCATTGACGTTCTTGCTAGCTGTGCTCGTGATCTCTGCCTACTGGGGATTTTGGTACGCGGCCTTTCTCGCCGTTATTTCCACGCTGGCTTTCAACTTCTACTTCCTTCCCCCGTTCGGAACCTTCACGATCGCCGATCCACAGAACTGGGTGGCGCTATTTGCATTTTTAGCGACCGCGGTTGTTTCAAGTCAACTGTCTGAACAGGCGCGCAGGCAGACGGCAAACGCGAATCAGCGGCGACGCGAGATTGAGCATCTTTACGCGTTCAGCCAGCGCCTGTTGACGATTGAGAGTGTGTCGGAATTGTTGAACCTTGTTCCGCGGCATATCACGGAAACCTTCGCCTCGAAGGGAGCGGCGATTCTCGTGCATGATCGAGTCGACGTCTATCGTTCCGGTGCTGACACGCGAGAGATCGATTCCCCCCGACTGCAATCCGTGATGGCACGAGGCGAGCCGATGATTGTTCCCGAGCAGGCCTTAGCGTTCATTCCTTTGCGCCTGGGGGTGCGCAGCATCGGCGCCATCGGCATTTCAGGGGCCCATCTTTCACACGAAACCTTCGAGGCTCTTTCGACGCTTGTGGCCATTGCCATCGAGCGTACGCGAGCCATCGAAAACGTGGGGAAGGCGGAAGCCGCGCGCGAAAACGAAAAGCTGCGCTCTGCGATCCTTGATTCAATTGCGCATGAGTTTCGCACGCCGCTCACAGCAATCAAAGCGTCCGTAACGACCCTGCTTTCCAGCCGCCTCGACATAGCACAACAAAATGAATTGCTGACGGTTGTCAATGAGGAAGCCGATCGTATGAATCATCTTGTTGAAGAGGCGATGCAATTGGCGCGACTCGAGTCTAAGCAAGTGGAACTGGATCGCTCGTCCCACACAATTAAGGAAGCCGTCGACAAGGCGTTGGAATCGGCTAAGAAGGACTTGGTTAACCATCCCCTGGAACTGGCAATTGCACAGGATCTTCCGCCCGCCGAATTTGATCTCAATCTCATCATGAATGTTCTGCAGCAGCTCCTAGAAAACGCCGCGAAGTACTCGCCCTCAGGTTCGCCCATTCGTATCTCAGCGGAAAGATCCGGAGATGAAGTTAGTGTGAGTGTCGCCGATCGGGGCGCAGGTATCGATGAACTGGAGCAGGCTCTCATTTTTGATAAGTTCTATCGCGGAAAGGGGAGCCGCGGCTCGGTCCAGGGAACAGGGATGGGTCTTGCGATCGCCAAGGCCGTGCTGGATGCACATGGTGGGAGTATTCGCGTGACCAGCCAGTGGGGGCATGGCTCTGTATTTGCTATTGCGTTACCCCTAAGAAGGGTAAATAGCTCTACCTGACCAAGGTTGTTCCCCAAAAGCCGAGTAGGCAGAACCAAGAACCATTCGTGTTAGGGGCATGGCCGCATCCGCGGATGCGGCCATTAAATCGCCTCGGATACTATGCCCGTGCGGTAAGCGCAGCTACCCAAGGCGATACAAACAACCAAAGGGATGAAGCGAGAACCTTAATGTCCTTCATTAGGGTTCCTAACAAGTGGGATGATGCGATCTGAAACAGTCGAAGATGCATGGAAGTCTGAATCTAAATCCACCTTAGGCCGGACATAAGGGTAGCTTACTGCTTGGCTCACAATATGCAGGAGCGGATAGATCGGGCGACCTTTGAGTGCTCTCCCCCCGGAATTCACTCAAATCCAATTACCCGCCATTACCGCTCCCGCTACTCCCTTGAGACTCTCCAAACCGTCGAGGCAGCGTATGGAAATGTCCCCCAAGGGCAACCGAGACGTCATCCGATCCCGAACTCGCTTCCGATCGAACCGGAACTAACGTCATCTACATAGTGCGGCGGAACGAATTTTCGTTTCATTTGCACTTAAAACCCAACAATCTTTTCGATGCTCCGGAACTGTCTCGACATAGAGCGCATCGGTCTGGTGATAAAATACGGCACACTTATCGGCTTTCGAGGCGGCCAGGAGTGGAATTCTTTGCGTTTGATGATGTGTATCTGGAGCGGTTGCGCTCCGGCGATTTTCGCACGGAGCAGCACTTTGTTTCCTATTTCACCCAACTGATCCAGCTCAAGCTTCGTTCCCGTGTGCAATCGAGCGATATCGTAGAGGAACTCAAGCAGGAAATTTTCGTGCGCGTATTTGCCGTATTGCGAAGCCAAGAAGGGATTCGGGACGCAAGCCGCCTGGGAGCCTTCGTGAACTCGGTTTGTAACAATGTTCTGCTGGAGCACTATCGTTCGTCTTCGCGTACGACTCCCCTGCAAGAGGATGAAGAAGGGATAGAGATCCCGGACCTCAAAGTAGACGTTCTCGGTACCGTAATATCAGGCCAAATGGCGGGGCGGGTCAGGGAGGTGCTCGAGGGATTGAGCGAGCGCGACCGGCGTCTTCTAAAAGCGGTGTTCTTCGAGGAATTGGATAAGGACGAGGTTTGCCGCGATTTCCACGTTGATCGGGGTTATTTGAGGGTGCTATTGCACCGCGCCAAGCAGACGTTTAAGTCCCAATTTAGTAAGAAGATGGAGCCAGGCACGGCTGCGAGTGGCGGGCCCGGATGAAACGTTTTGGGCTGCCGCCTCACTAATCAGGTTGAGGCATTGGGGGCTATGAACCACGACGAGGCAATCCGCATCATGGGGACCGAGCAGTATCTGTTGAATGAATTGTCCCCAGAATTGCGCGAACAATTCGAGGAGCACTTTTTCGACTGCCCTGAATGCGCCGCCGATGTGCGCGCGGGTGCTTTGTTCCTGGAGCAAACGAAAGCAGTGTTTGCCGCTGAAGCAGCTGCTCCGCGCCGGGAGGTGCCGGCGGTTGCGACCGCAAAACCCAGTTGGTGGGCATGGCTGCGACCGGCCATTGCGGCACCAGCTTTGGCATTGTTGCTGGCGATCATTGTTTATCAGAACTGGCCATCGCATCAGAACCCGCAGGTGCTCCAAGCGGCGTACGTAAACATCGGCAGCCGAGGTGGCAGTGTTCCCACGGTTTCGACGAGCCAAGGTCAGGGATTTCTGCTACGTATGAACGTGCCGCAGGAACAGAGTTACACGTCCTATTTTGCAGACATTTACGGTCCTGAGGGTAAGATACGATCGTCCGTGAATCTGCCTGTCTCTGCTGGCAATGACACTTACTTTGTCCAGGTGCCTGGCGGCATCTACAATGACGGAGTTTATTCCGTCGCAATCCGCGGAGTTGGCCCAGACGGTAACAGCACTGAACTTGGTCGCGGCAGCTTCGAGCTGCACATCTCGAGGTAGTTAGAAAGGAGAAACCAATGGCTCCCCAACCACCGGTGCATCATTTCCATGCGGAGGCGCATGTTTTCGAGGCGGAGTTACAGCACCCTCTTAAGGGCGACATTAAGCCGCAGAACCACGTCAAACTGCTTCCAGAAGGCGGCTACATCCTGGAGCACACAAAAGATTATCGCGCTGATAACGTGGTTACCTTCAAATCGGCGCACACCCATGTGGGGGGACACAAGAGTCCAAAGAAAGAGCACGGATGGATCACGCTATCGACCGCGGTCATAGAACAGTTGAACGTACTTGAAGTTGTAACTGCGGATCGCGTTGTGGCACAAACCTCAACAGAGCACCCCCTCGTTGGCCACGTGCCGACGGTTACGTTTCTGGGAACACGTTTTGAAAATCTAAGAATTGCGGGCATTCCCGTCAATTTGAAGCTGAAATTTCCATTGACGACTCTCGCACCGCAGGGCCCGGACGTCACATACCTAAGTGACGCCAAGTTCCTTAGGGAGATCGGATCATCCGACTCGTTCCCGAACCTGCAGTCCCAGTGGGAAACATATCTCAAAAATCGCAAGGATGAATTGAGACCTACGGCTTGCGCCCATGGGACTCTGGCGTATGACGTTTCTCTTGGCGACCAAAAGTTCCCCGGCAACGTGATCACTGTGCCCGAGTTCGGGAGAATCTTTCTCGCGGAACTCGCAGTTGAATGTGATACTTTCCACCTGACCATGATTCGTCTAGATCTGGGATGCATTGCCTCCGCACAAATGAGCTTAGTGATAAATCATGCAAATGGGACGACTGTACCGTAGCCTTAGCAGGCGTTAAGGTATGGCAACAACATCAATGGCTTCCCGCATTCTCAATAGGTCGAAATTGGTGTTGTAGGTCCATACGCTGATCCGGATCTTCATGGCGAACTTTGGCTCAAGCCACAGCGACGTTGACGGTGGTTTCTGTTTTGGTTTCCATCTGTGCTGCACTGTTACGTTGTAACAAGGCGGCTGCAAGAAGTAACACGTGTAACATGGAATGTCCTTCCTAGGGTCTCCTCTTATACGCATCTGAATTCGATGGCCAATCCAAAATCTCGAATGGATTCGATCACAAGGGCTTGTCAGAAAAGATAGTTTCCAAGGCAGCTGCGTGGATCTCCGCGAGTCCTCGTATACACTGGCTAACAGAGTCTCGTGTTCCGAGTTCCTTGTCGAAATGGCCAGTGCTCGCGTGCTTCTCGGTGAACGACGGAGATGCTTGTGGCTCGAACAAGCCTGCGGCCTGTTGACTGCGCTCCTTGTGCTTGCCTCTTGTCATCGTTCCGCAAGCCCTGCCCAAGCATACGAGCACGCACGTCAGACATTCCGTCGCGGCGACCTTTTCGCGAGCCAATGCGAAGCCGAGCGGGGATACAAGACATTTTCAAAGTCTGCTCCACAATGGGCGTTGAAACTGCGGGTTCTCGAGGCCGAGAGTCTGATGTGGCGAGGCATGAGCCCAGAAGTGCTGACTACGCTGAATGGCTTATCAGCACCAGGGGATCGATCATCGGCCATTTCGATCCTTGCTCTTCGCACGTTAGCCTACGCACGACTGCACCAATTCAGCGATGCTCATCGTGAATTGAGCGAAGCGGAAGCGGCCTGTGCCACCGCGACCGACTCAGCCTGTGGGGCAGTTCTGCGCGCGGGAGGAATCCTGGCGATTGAACAGGTCAGGTTTGACGAAGCTCGAGACTACTTCAAACAAAGCCTTGCTTTTGCCCGTTCTGGAAATGATCCGTTTCTCGAAGCTACCGCGCTACTCAACATGGGTACAGCGTCGCTCCAGCAGGGGCATTTTGACGATGCGATCGATTGGTTTCAGGCCGCATATCAACTCTCATCGAAATTGGAAGCAAGCTATATCGCACAAGCGGCGTCCGGAAATCTCGGGTGGGCTTACTACCAACTCGGCGATCTCAGCAGAGCATTGGGCTTGATGTCGGATGCCGAAGAGCGTGCCCGTCAAATTCGTGCCTCCCACGTCCAGATCGTGTGGCTTACGGACACAGCTTACGTTCATCTCGATCAGCAGAACTATGCAACCGCGGAACGCTCATATAAGCAAGCGATAAGTCTTGCCAAGCAAATCAGCAGTAAAGGAGACTTGCTGAATGCTCTTGTACCGCTTGCGGCGACATACGCGAGAACGGGAAGACTGGCCGAAGCTAATCAACACAGCGACGAGGCTATTGTTATGGCCCGTGCCGATGGCAATCGCCTCGACGAGCTTTATCCCCTGCTGGTAAAGGGACAAGTTGCGGCGCAGCTGCACGACGCAGAAAAGGCCGAATCAATCTTCCGCGAAGTGGCCGATGATCCGCAGAGTGACTCGTCTTTGAAGTGGGAGGCGCAGCATTCGCTTGCCCGTCTCGAGGAAAGTCGGAATCAGCCCGCCGCAGCGCGCCGCAACTACGAAGCTGCGCTGTGCACGTTTGAGACTGCGCGGTCAGCCGTTCATCACGAGGAGTCGAAACTGCCCTTCTTCACCAACGCCTCGCGAATCTACGGCGACTACATAAGTTTCCTGATTACGTCAGGTCAAACGAAGCGCGCACTCGAGGTCGCGGATTACAGTCGCGGCCGGACTCTCGCCGAGGGACTTGGCTATTTGAAGAACGATCGCCCGTGCTCAACGCCGCCACTGATACCCACGCGAGTGGCGGCTGGTGCAAATGCAACCATCCTCTACTACTGGTTTGGACAACATCAGTCTTACCTTTGGGCGATTAACAGCCACGCGGTCGGTAACTTCGCCCTTCCTCCGGCCGGTGAAATCGAGACTATCGTTCGACGCTATCGCGAAGCTCTGGTGAACGGTGAAGATGTTCTCAGCAATGCGAACCAGGACGGCGCGCAGTTGTACCAGATGCTCGTCGCTCCAGCGGCGTCGTACCTGTCTAAGGACTCGCACGTCATTATCGTTCCCGATGGTAGTCTGACCGGCCTGAACTTCGAGACCCTGTTGGTTCCCGGAAATCCGGCGCCACATTATTGGATCGAAGACGCAGTTATCGTGAATGCCCAATCCCTCAGGCTGGTTCTTTCAGGAAAAGGAGGCTCCAAGCCCCACCCGGGAAAAATGTTGCTCGTGGGGGACGCCGTACCGCGTCCTCCCGAGTTCCCGGCATTACCCAATGCGAAGCTGGAAATCCAAAATATCGAGAAGCATTTTCCAACAGCCGATTTGACAACCTTCACGCAAGCTTCCGCCACAGCCGCATCGTTTCTTGACAGCAAGCCTGAGCAGTATTCTTACATTCACTTCGTTGCGCACGGGGTCGCGAGCAGCCAGGCCCCGCTAGACTCTGCCGTGATTCTCTCACCCCGTCCCGTTGAGGATTCGTTCAAGCTCTATGCCCGCGACATCATCCAGCATCGTCTTCAGGCTCGGCTGGTAACGGTCTCGGCCTGTTATGGTGCCGGAACACGGGCCTACAACGGCGAAGGATTGATTGGGCTCTCCTGGGCTTTTCTTCGCGCAGGCGCGCGCAACACAATTGGCGCGCTCTGGGAAGTGAATGACATTTCAACCCCCCAGCTGATGGACCGTTTTTACGCGGAGCTGAAGGAAGGACGCCCTCCTGGAATAGCGCTTCGCGACGCGAAACTTTCCCTCATGCGATCGAACAGAGCTTTCGGCAAGCCTTTCTATTGGGCACCCTTTCAGCTCTACGGAGCTCCCTGATCCAGGGTCACAATCGGAAAGTTTTTCTGCGCGAGACGGTAACTCTCCAGGCGTCGAGAGACGACCCGAAACCTACGCGCGACGCTTTTGTGCCCAATTCCACGCCGTCGCAATAATGTTATCCAGCGAGCGCTGCGCTTTCCATTTTAGGGTGCGCTCGGCAAGAGACGGATCGGCTACTAATTCCGCCGGATCGCCAGGTCGCCGCGCCCCAATCTGCGTCGGAACCGTGTGTCCGGTGACATGCTCGACAGCTTCGACGACCTGTTTGACCGAGTAACCCTGGCCGCTACCGAGGTTCATGGCGAGCGAATTGGACTTGGTTAAATATTTAAGACCCAACACGTGGGCTTCGGCCAGGTCGTTCACATGGATATAGTCGCGGAGGCAAGTCCCGTCCGTAGTCGGGTAGTCGTCGCCGTAGATGGTCAGTGCGGCCCGCTTGCCTTGAATTGCCTGGAAGATGATTGGAATGAGATGGGTCTCGGGATCGTGCATTTCGCCAACCGCACCACTGTCGTCAGCGCCCGCGGCATTGAAGTACCGGAAGCTCACATACT